>JQIA01001650.1_pt1 | contig 11962 bp, 9 predicted proteins | sample 811431 | NCBI WGS metagenome assembly JQIA01 (sample SAMN02998118, study PRJNA258478) | marine sediment metagenome | biome: marine; feature: seafloor; material: sediment; isolation source: oil-polluted sediment collected from 3 locations (0.5 km, 0.7 km and 0.9 km)... | place: USA: Gulf of Mexico ... | reverse complement strand
TATATGGTAATGGATTATTTGGAAGGCCTAAATCCAGAAACTATTATAAACCAAGTTGGAGGTAATTTACCAGTTAAAGAAGCATTAGATATTATACTACCGTTATTAGATGCTTTAGCTGAAATTCATGTTAAACATATTTATCATCGTGATATTTCAATTCAAAATATTTGTATTTTAAAAACAGGAATGCCAGTATTAATTGATTTTGGAGCTGCTCGACATGTTGTTGGTGAGCAAAGCCGTACTTTGGATTTGGTACTTAAACATGGTTATTCACCATTGGAACAATATTCTGGTAAAGGTAAAATTGGTCCTTGGACTGATATCTATGCTTGTGGAGCTTTATTATATTTAATGGTAACTGGTAAATTACCACCAGCAGCAACTGACCGTTTTTGTGATGATGTTTTAGTAGCACCGATTGAAATAGAGGCAAGTATTCCTCAGTTTATAAATGATGCTATTATGCGAGCTTTAACAGTTAAATACGAAGATCGATTCCAAACTGTTGCAGAATTTAAAGCTGCTTTGCAAGGATTTACCCCTTTAATATTGCCTAAGTCTAAATCATTTAATAAAAAATTAATAGCATTTATCTTTTTAATTATGATTTTTCTGTATTTTGACCAGTTGTATTTTAATGATCCTATTCAGCCATTACTTGAGGAAGCTAAGATACAGTGGAATGCTAAAAAAATATTGATTCCACAAGATAATAATGCTTATAAAACTTATCAAAAAATTCTTCGATTAGAACCAGATAATATTGAGGCTAAAAATGGAATTAATAAAATTATTAAATATTATTATAAATTAGCTAGTATTACTATTAAAAATAATGAGTTGGAAAAAAGTTTAGAATTTATTCAACATGGTTTAACTGTAAAACCTGAACATGAAAACTTACTGGTTTTGAAACAACAAGTACAGATTTTGATATTAAAAAAACAAAAATATGAACAAATACACCAGTTATTAACTAGAGCAAAACAAGCTAAATTAGAGTCTGCAATTGTTGATTATAAACAGGTTTTGGCTCTTGATCCCAATAATAAATTAGCACAGGATGGGTTAATAAAAATGGCTAATAAGTATCTTAAGCAAGCAAAAGGAAATTTATTTTTAATTAATAAAGGATTAATTAATTTTCCTAATCATGTTGGTTTATTGGAGTTAAAACAAGAACTATTAGTCAAAGAAGCATTACAACAACAGAAATCTGAATTGCAAAAGAAAATTAATATCTTACTTAAAAAAGCTCAATCACAACTGGAAAATTTGCAATTAACTTTACCACCAAATAATAATGCTTTTGAAACTTATCAGAAGGTATTAGAATTAGAATCAAATAATAAACAAGCTCCAGTTGGACTAGAAAAAATTGCAGAAAAATATCAATTATTAGCAACTACAGAAGATTTACAAAAAAATTTAGAGTTAGTTAAAAAAGGTTTAATCGTGTTACCAACCCATATTGGTTTAATAAATTTGCGTGATAAAATTATATTAGAAATGCAACCAATTTTAGAACAATCTTTCCCCAAAAAAATATTTTTAGAGAAAAAGATAAGTATAACACCACCTTCTAAGATTAAGCCTGTAAATGAAGTACAAAACTTATTAAATTTAGCTAATGAACAGCTTAAATTGAGTCAATATGATTTGGCTTATCAAACTTATCAGAAGGTATTAACTATTGATTCAGAAAATTCTTTAGCAAGAACTGGATTACAAAAGATTACTTCATATTATGAAGAGTTAGTAGAATTAAAATATAAACAGGGTAACTTGCAAGAAAGTTTACGGTTGATAGAAAAAAGACTAATCATAGAACCTGATAATTTTAATCTATTAAATTTACAACAGAAAATTTTACAAAACTTAAAACCAAAACCTAATAAAAAACCTATTATTCTTACTCCATCTTTTTAAAAGCTATCTATCATGCAACAATGGTTTAATCAGTTAACTCTAAGTGAACGTCGAACTATAATATTAGGAACAATAATAGTCGTAATTGTTTCTATATATTTTTTATTATGGGAACCTTTTGTAACTAATAATAATCAATTAAAAAATATTATATTAGTTCAGAAAAGTAATTTACATTGGATACAAACTGCAGCAAGTGAAATCCAACAATTACGTAGCAATGTTACTAACCCTAAAAATTTATTGACTTCAATTGAAAGCAGTATTCGTAATAATAACAAACTTAATAAAATCAATAAACGGATTGAGCCAAAAGGAAAACAATTAGTATTAGTAAATTTTCCAACTATAAGTTTTACTGAATTAATCTTATGGCTAGACAGCTTATATATCCAATACCAAATTCAAATAAATACTATTAATATTGAAAATCAAACTATGCCAGATCAAGTAACAGCAAAATTAACGTTACAATAAATATTTGGTGTGTTTACGATTTTTTAGGATGCAAAAACTGTTACTTGAAAATTAATAATAATTACACTATATCGTTCAATATATTTATAATCCTACGGTATTCGCCTTATAGCAGTTAACCACAGATTTAATATTAACGATTGGCTTTCCAATCAGGACTTTAGTTACATCCTTATTTTAGAATGTTAACAAAGAGCGAACCACCTAATGGACATGTCCAACAATATTAGGAACAAAAATGCCCTTAATACGAACGGGAAAATTGATTACTTGGAAAGATGAAAAAGGGTTTGGTTTTATAAGGCCAGACTTGCAAGACCATGAAGAGATTTTCATTCATATAACCGCCATACAGAAAGCAAGTCGTCGTCCAGTAGCTGGAGATAAAATTAAATACCAAATAGAAAGTGATAGAAGAGGAAGAAAACGTGCATGTAATGCTACTCTGATTGAAGATGGAGTAGTCATTAATAAAAATAAGTTATTTATTAAAATGTTGGTAGCTTTGCCATTCTTATTTGCAGCTTATATTATTTGGAAAGAGAATAATCCAATTCCATTAATCATTTATTTAGTGATGAGTCCTGCTACATATTTATTATATGTAACCGATAAAATTAGTGCAATTAAAAAACAATGGCGAATAATGGAAAATACCTTACATTTACTTGAATTATTAGGTGGTTGGCCAGGTGCATTATTGGCTCAAAAACAAATTCACCATAAAAACCGTAAGCTTTCCTATCAAATTATTTTTTGGACTATAGTTAGTATCCATTTAATATTGTGGGGATATTGTATTATTTTTGGTTGTTTTTGGTAACAAAATATTCTCCTCAAGTTTTCTTGAGGAGATTTTGATATTAAGTAAATTATATTTTTGACTCTTCCATATCTAATTGTGTTAACCAACTGGCAACAATAATAGACCAATCTAAATTTTGTTCAGCGTAATCTCTGCCATTCAAACCTAATTGAATAGCATATTGTGGATGGTTTATTAATTTTCGTATAGATTTGGCTAAACCTTCATAATCACCAGGAGCAGTAACAATTCCAGATTGAGAATCTATAACTAATTTAGCTCCTTCACCAGCACCATTAAATAGTATTGGTTTACCAGATGCAAGAATTGGTAAAGTTTTAGCAGGACGAGTACATTCTAACAATGGTGAATCACGAAATGTTGCAATGCCTGCAAAAGCTAAATTATATAAATTAGCTATAAATTCTGGCTGTTGAGAGTCCCAAAATATAACATTATCAAGTTTAATATCTTCACTAAGCTTTATAATACGTTGTTTGTCTGAACCTCCACCAATACACAAAAACAATACGTTAGTATCAACTAATAGTTTTGCAGCTTGTAATATAACCTCCATACCATGAGCATAACCATGAGTACCAGCATATAAAATTATTGTTTTGTCTTTGGGTAAATCTATTATAAATTTGGGTTCAGATTTACCAAACATTTTGGTATCAACTCCATTTGGTAACAATAGAATTTTTTTAGTTGGAATCTGTTTTTTTTCAATAAGTATTTGTTGAACACCTGTTGTTACAACAGTGATATAATTAGCTTTATTATATAACCATTTTTCTAATCGTATAGCTAGTTTTAATACTAATCCTTCAGATATTAATCCCAATGCACTAACTGTATCAGGCCACAAATCAGCAACATTAAAAATGAAAGGTATTTTCCATAATTTAGCAGCTATATACCCAGTAATTCCTAAGAATAATGGTGGAGATTCTACAAATAGATAGTCTGGTTTCTGAGCTTTTCGTAACCCAAAACTAGCAGTGAACATAAATGAGAAATAATTTAATAAACGTTTAATTCCAGCTCCTTTGGCTGCATACATCCAAACTCTATGTACTGGTATTCCTTCCCAATAATCAAGTTGATAAAAATGTTTTTGATAATTTGGAAATATTTTTCCAGTTGGGTAATTTGGCATTGCTGTTACTACTTCAACAGTATGTCCAAGCTTTAATAATTCTCTAACCATAGAAGCTAATCTAATTGGTGGAGCTCCTGTTTCTGGAGGGAAATATTGACTTAAAATTAAAAAACGCATATAATTAGGCTTTTTCTAGTATAATAGCTAACCAACCTGCCACATATCCACCAGTTTGCGAATTACCTGTACCAGCTCCAACTGGAATCATTTGTATTATATGCCAATTACTTTCTAAATATTCTAATAAATGTTCCTGAATCATTGTATCCTTATAATTATTATCATTTAATGGAATGGTAATTAATTTTTGCATGTTCCTAAAATTCCTGTTTATATAATAGTTTAACATGAACTATTTTAATCAAAATCAATTTATCTATAAAACTGAATTAACTTGCATATTCAATATATTTAATTAGAAGTTTTTACTATTTTAAGCACAAAAAATGATGATTAAACTATTACCTTTGGTATGGTTCTTGTAATTTAAATAAATTCGTTCTAATATATATTTATAGAAATTATTGAATTGATAACGTTATTCACTTTGAAAAAAAATTAATGGTAGTATAGTTGATATTTAACTAATTTTTAAAACGTATTTAAATTAATTATTGTAGATTCTATAAAATCATAAATTAATTTGAGAGATTTAAATGGTAATAAAAAAAATTCTTGCTGTAGATGATTCAAAAGTTGACTTGATAAATATTCAAACTATAATTTCTAACGCAGGTTATGAAGTTATTACAGCATCTTCTGGAGCTGAAGCTATTGAAAAAGCAGCAAATGAGAAACCAGATTTAATTTTTATGGATGTGGTCATGCAACATATGGATGGTTATCAAGCTTGTAGGGAATTAACTCACAACGCTGATACCAAAAATATCCCTATTATTTTTGTTACTAGTAAAGGTCAAAAAGCTGATAGAGTATGGGCTGAAATGACGGGTGGTAAAGGATTAGTGCAAAAACCATATACCGCAGAGCAGATTGTTGAACAGATTAATCAAGTTAAATAAAGTTTACATTTGTTTGTAATTTAGGGAATATTCTCTAAATTGCAAAGTAAACATTAAAATAGCAGTTTAAAATTATTACAAAAATCCCATTTGCGTTCTAAAATATGCGTTTATTTTTAGTATTAATTACAATATTAATTGGGATAATCCCTTATTTTACTGGGATAAAAATTGAGCAGCAATTTATTGAAAAAACTAATAGTTTAAATGAATCTGCTAATTTAAAATTATTACAAAATAATTATCGACGAGGTTGGTTTAATTCTAATGCTATTTATTTAGTGAAAATAAATGAACAATTATTTAGCTTTGAACATAATATAAATCATGGTTGGATGCCAGTTCTTAAAATATCAATTTATACTATTGTAAAGTCCAGTAATCAGATATTACTAGACATTTTTACAAAAGTAAAATTGAATGGCGATAATGTTAGCATTGTAAATGTATCAAACTTAGAAGTAGCAAATTATAAATGGCAAGGTTTACAAGGAAATATTTATGCTAATCGTCAATTTACTAATGTAGAAGCAGAATTTAATAGTTCACAATTAAATTATAACCAATTAAAAGTTCAAAATGCAGCTTTACAATTAAATATAAATAATGGGATAGCTAATGGCAATTTGGAGATTGCTAGTATTTTAGGACAGGGATTAGATTTAGAGGATATTAAGTTTTTTGGTAAAGGACAAATAAAAAATAATAACTTAATATTAACTGTACAAAATATTATTAAAAAAGTACAAGACTATGGTTCAAGCAGTAGTAATATAGAATTATCAAACATATATTTGCCTTCTTTATTAAAAAGCATACTTACTTATAGTGAAAATATTACTTTTAACTGGTTAATACAAGGGATGGAATTATTAGAATATTTGCCTAAGTTAGTAATTACTAATTTTAAACTAAATACTCCTGAAGGATTGGTTCATGGCAAATTACACATACAATTAAAACCGTTAAAAAATCCACTATTAGTAATTTTTAATCCTAATTCAATGTTAAATATCTTGGATTTACAATTATCAGCATCAGTTCCAAAATTATTATCTATAATAACATCAAATCAACTTAGTAATAGTTGGATACAACAAGGTTTTTTAATAGAAGATGATTTAAATTATTATAAAAGTGATGTAACTTTAAATGATGGATTGTTACGAATAAATAAACAACAATTACCATTAACCGTACTTATTCCATAATTTTGTTAAAACATATTAACTTTTAAAAAGTTATCTGAGTCAATTTAAGCAAATTATCTCAATTAATGGTTTTAAACTACTAAGTTCTATTACTTAAGTATACAACTCCCATATATTATGAAAAAATCTTTAACTTATCGTGATGCTGGTGTCAATATAGACAGTGGCAATTTACTAATAGAACGTATTAAGCCTATTGTTGCTCGTACCAAACGCTCGGAAATGTTAACTGGAATTGGTGGTTTTGGTTCTTTGTTTGAAATACCATTGGAACGATATAAAAAACCTGTTTTAGTATCAGGTACTGATGGAGTTGGTACTAAGTTAAAGCTAGCTATTGCACTTGATAAGTATGATACTATTGGGATTGACTTGGTTGCTATGTGTGTAAATGATATTGTGACATTGGGTGCAGAGCCGTTATTCTTTTTAGATTATTATGCAACTGGTAATCTTGATGTAGAAATTGCTTCTAAAGTAATTACTGGAATTGGAAAAGGTTGTGAATTATCTGGAGCAGCATTAGTTGGTGGTGAAACAGCAGAAATGCCAGGTATGTATAGTAATAACGACTATGATATTGCTGGATTTTGTGTTGGCATTGTAGAAAAAGATAAAATTATTGATAGTAAATTAGTCCAAGCTGGGGATGCATTAATTGGCATTGCATCAAGTGGACCACATTCTAATGGTTATTCTCTAATCCGTAAAATTATTGATTTACAAGATAATATACTAGAACAAGAATTTGATGGTAGTAGTCTGGGAGATATATTATTAGAACCAACTAGGATTTATGTTAAATCATTGTTAAATTTGATGCAGAAAATACCAATTCACGCTTTAGCTCATATAACTGGTGGTGGACTTTCGGAAAATTTACCCAGAGTATTACCAAATAATTTGAATGCAAGTATTGATACAAATAGTTGGATACAACCACCAATTTTTAAATGGCTACAACAACAAGGTAATATTAGTAATACAGAAATGTATCGTACTTTTAATTGTGGTATTGGTATGGTTGTTTGTGTTGCACAAGAAAATCTCGCAGAGGCTTTACAATGTTTACGAGCTACTGGAGAAACTGTTTGGCATATTGGAGAAGTTAATACTTTGCAAAACCTTAATAAAGATTCAAAAGGCATATTAGTTATTTAGTATTTAACAAAATTATATCAATTAAAATCTACTATTTATTATGTTTTTTGTATCAGGATAAAATTTATAAATTAGGCAGATTACTTTTTTCAAAGTAACAAAAATTTCAATCTGATGTTTTACCATATATTGTTAAAGTTTTTTCAGATTGTACTTCTATTCAGCCTACTTTTAACTAAAATACTAGGACTTACGCATTGACAAATTTAGTTGAAAATAATTAATTGTTATTCCCACGAAAGCATGTCCTCAACTGGGATGGGAATCGATTTCAAGTATTCCTAGATCCCCGTTTACATGGGAATGACAGAATTTTATAAATATATTTTATACATGAATTATCAATTGTCGTAATCTTCAATAAGTCATTGTATTATAACGAATTCATAAAACAGCTATAATGCGTAAGTCATAGTTATATATTATCCTATACAAAGTTATGTTTTATAAACTATTAGCAAAATATTATGACTAACAAACCAGACACAGAAGAAATTCTTAACGTTTTAGCCAAAGCCGACCAGTTATATAGTGAACAAGATGTTTTTAGAGCTATTGATGATATGGCAGCAGATATAAACCAAAAATTAGTAGGCAAACAGCCATTATGTTTACCAGTAATGATTGGTGGTTTAATTCCAGCTGGCCAATTGCTAACTCGTCTCAACTTACCTTTAGAAATAGACTATATCCATGCATCCCGCTATCGAGGTGCTACTTCTGGCAGTCAGTTACATTGGGTAAAAAAACCAACCATTAGTTTACAAAATCGTACAATATTAATTATTGATGATATTTTAGACGAAGGTTTGACTTTACAAGCAATCGTTAAATATTGTTGGGATGTTGGAGCTAAGGAAGTTTTTACTGCAGTGTTAGTAGAAAAGCAACTTGACTCTCGACCTGGATTACAACAAGCTGATTTTACTGGGTTAGTTGTACCAAACAGATATGTTTTTGGTTATGGTATGGATTATCAAGAACAATTACGTTATGTAGCAGGTATTTACGCTGTACACGGTTTATAAAATTATTATTTTTAAATATCCTAATTTCTAGGATATATTTTAAACTCCTATACCGAATAATTTATTGGTCATCTAAAAAATGTTATCTGATTTGCCTATTTTATTACGCTTAGAAGTAAAAAATTTATGGCGAGATTATCAAGCTAATGCAACTTCTGAGCAAATTTCTAGTTTAGAGCAACAAAAGCAAGTTTATATTAGTTTATCTAAAGTCTGGGCTTGTAGTCCATTTGCAGCTAAACATTGTGTTCAATCCCCAGCTTTACTGCATGATTTAATTGATGATTTACTAATAGTTCCTACTGACTACTTAAAGTCTTTAGATGATTTATTGCTTGATATTAAAGATGAAGTTGAATTAATGCATACTTTGCGTTTATTTCGACGTAGAGAAATGATTCGTATTGCTTGGCGAGATATAGCTTGTTGGGCTAGTGTAGAAGAAACTTTACAATCATTATCAAATTTAGCTGATGCTTTAATCGATACTGCTTTAAGATGGCTCTATAATAATTTAACTTCTCAACTTGGAACTCCCAGCAACATTAATGGTACACCACAGCCTTTAATTGTAATTGCCATGGGAAAACTTGGTGGGCAAGAATTAAACTTTTCTTCTGATATTGATTTAATTTTTACTTACCCAGAAGCTGGTGATACTGTTGGTGTTAAACGTTCTCGTTCTAATCAAGAATTTTTTCTTCGTTTAGGTCAAAAATTAATTCATGTATTAAATAGTTTAACTCCTGATGGTTTTGTATTTAGAGTTGATATGCGTTTACGACCATTTGGTGATTCTGGGCCTTTAGTTACAAGTTTTTCTGCAATGGAAAATTATTATCAAACTCATGCTAGAGATTGGGAACGTTATGCATTAGTTAAAGCTAGAGTTACAGCCGGTTATAAACCAGCTGGAAATTCTCTATTAAAAAATTTACGACCTTTTGTATATCGACGTTATTTGGATTTTAACGCATTTGAATCTTTGCGTAACATGAAGAATATGATTGATCAAGAAACTAATCGAAAAGGTTTGAATAATAATATTAAACTAGGGCCAGGTGGAATACGTGAAATTGAATTTACCTGTCAAGTATTCCAATTAATACGTGGTGGTCAGCAGCCAGCTTTACAACAACGTAACTTATTAGAAACTTTAAAACAGTTAGAAAATTTTCAGATTTTACCAAAAGATGCAATTACTCGTTTACGTGAAGCCTATTATTTTTTGCGTTTAACTGAAAATCATCTACAAATTATCGAAGACAGACAAACTCAAACTTTACCAGATGATGAATTAAATAAATCCAGATTATCTTATAGTATGGGATTTTCAGATTGGACTCGATTTTTAGCTCGTTTGATTTATCACCAACACCAAGTACATAGTGAGTTTGAACAAGTATTTGCCCCAGAAACATTTACAGAATCAGAACCAGTTGCTAATTGTTGGAAAACATTATGGGCTAGTGATTTACATGATGATGAACAAGCTATATTATTATTGACTCAGGCTGGTTTTAAATCTGCTCAACAAGTATTGACTTTTTTGCACCAACTACTTGATTCTTATAGTATTAAAAAATTAAATAAACGTGGCAGAGAAAGGCTAGATATATTAATTCCAATGATAATAATGGTGTCTCAAGAACATAAATCACCAGATGATGCCATTCAGCGTAGCTTAAAATTAATTGAGTCGATAACTCAACGTGGTGTTTATTTGGCTTTGTTAATAGAACGACCACAAGTATTAAAACGTCTGGTTGGTTTATGTGCTGATAGTGCTTGGATTGCTGAACAAATTACTCGTTACCCATTATTATTAGATGAGCTATTGGATTCAAGGCGATTACTTTCTCCTCTTAAACCGGACGAACTAGATAATGCTTTACAAGCTCAATTGGCTCATCAACCAATTGATGATTTAGAAATGCAGATGGATACTCTGCGACAATTCAAACGAGCTTATGTATTACACGTAGCAGCAGCAGAAATTTCCGGTAATTTGACTGTTGATATAACTAGTGATTATTTGTCTGCTATTGCTGATACTTTAATTCGTAAATCATTAACATTAGCTTATGATTATCTAATTCAAAGACATGGTCAACCACGTTGCACAGAAATTCCTGGACTTTGTATTATTGCCTATGGTAAAGCTGGTGGTATGGAATTAAGTTATGGTTCTGATTTAGATGTTGTATTTTTACATTTGGATAGTTCACAACCAACAGATGGCAGTAAACCACTGGATAATCAAGTATTTTTTGTCCGTTTAGCTCAACGTATAATTCATATTCTTACCACTAATACTCCAGCTGGGATTTTATATGATGTTGATTCACGTTTACGCCCTAGTGGTGCTTCAGGTATGTTAGTTACTAGTTTTAATGCTTTTGAAACTTATCAAAAACAAAATGCTTGGACTTGGGAGCATCAAGCTTTAATTCGTGCTAGAGCAGTTGCTGGTTGTAAACAAAGTAGAAAATGGTTTGAAAAAATTAGACGTGAAACCCTTTGTATTCGTCGTGATCCTAAAAAGTTACAACGTGAAGTTAGAAAAATGCGTGAAAAAATGCGTAGCAATTTGGATAAAAGTAAGCCTACTAATCCACCATTTGATTCAGGTGTGTTTGATTTGAAACAAGGACGAGGTGGTATTGCGGATATTGAGTTTATTATTCAATATGGTGTTTTACATTGGGCAACAGACTATTCAGCATTATTAGAAACTACTGGCATGTTACCGTTATTAAAGTTATTGGTAAAGTATAAATTATTTACTGAATCTACTGGAGATAGATTAAGGGAATCTTTTTGGGCTTATCGTGCAGAAATTCACAGTTTAACTATGCAAAATGAGCCTGCAATAGTAGATAATAGTAAATTTTTTGAATATAGACAACAAGTTATAGAATGTTGGGAAAATATTATGGAATCTAAATAACATCATATATTATATAGCTGCTTATCAGATTATAAAACTAGTCAGCTATATACTATATATACGTTTATTTTTTACTTATTAGTAATGTAAATTTTATACTATATATACGTCTAAATATTACCATTCTAAAAACACTATATATTAGACATCTTTCCTAAATAAATAAAGAAATAGTAAAGAATGTTAAAATATTTTAATAAAAATATTC
>JQIA01001649.1_pt1 | contig 11962 bp, 16 predicted proteins | sample 811431 | NCBI WGS metagenome assembly JQIA01 (sample SAMN02998118, study PRJNA258478) | marine sediment metagenome | biome: marine; feature: seafloor; material: sediment; isolation source: oil-polluted sediment collected from 3 locations (0.5 km, 0.7 km and 0.9 km)... | place: USA: Gulf of Mexico ... | reverse complement strand
TGCGGTAAAAGAACCCGTCACACGTGGCGCAAGCCGATACACCAAAGCCCTTGAACTTTTCTTCGGACTCTAGCCCCAGCCATTTGGCGCGCGCGCCTGTGGCTAGAATAACCGCGTCGGCAGTATACGTGGCACCACTATCCCCGACCGCGGTAAATGGACGTTTTGAAAGATCAAGGTTGGTGATGATATCGCTGATTATTTCTGTGCCCATGGCTTTGGCGTGAGCTTCCATCCGCAACATCAAATCAGGGCCTTGTACTTCTGTATCACCAGGCCAGTTTTCCACTTCTGTGGTGGTGGTCAGCTGACCGCCCGGTTCAATACCTTGTACTAAAATGGGTTCCAACATGGCGCGAGATCCATAAACCCCTGCGGTGTATCCCGCAGGGCCAGAACCAATGATCAGCAGTTTCGTGTGGCGGGCATCAGACATGTTTGGGGGACTCACTTAATTTGTTTTGCAATCTATATACGCAGACATACTGGAAAGGGAAAGCCATGCAAAACAGGAATGATTTTAACTGAAATATATTATAAAACTTTATCTATACTGTAAATTATGTAATAAAATTACAAAACCGCGAAATATACGAAAAGGTCAACCTATGGCATCGTTAAAATTGGATGCAATTGATCTAAAATTGCTGTCCTTGCTGCAAGAAAATGGCCGTATGACTAATGTTGATCTGGCCGCTGCTGTGGGCATTTCTGCACCGCCTTGCTTACGCCGAATACGGGCTTTGCAAGATAACGGGCTTATTCAAGGGTTTCATGCGGATGTGAATGAAAAGGAACTGGGGTTCGATGTAAAAGCATTTGCCATGGTCGGGCTGCATTCGCAAGCCGAGGTGGATTTAAGTGCTTTTGAAGAACGCTGCCGCAATTGGCCCTTAGTACGTGAGTGCCATATGCTGAACGGAGAGATAGATTTTATCTTGAAATGTTTGTCACCGGATTTATCCAGCTTTCAAAGTTTTATTACAGAGGAATTGACCGCGGCTGATAATGTGGCCAGTGTGAAAACGTCTTTAGTCATACGCGGGGCAAAAGATAAGCCCGGCGTACCGTTTTCAGTGATTAAACGTTAGGGCTTGACCCGAGGTTTAAGCCTTAGCGTTTAAATTATCCGCATATGTTCCCAAGTTTACGAATGCAGCAGGGCGGTTACTTTGCTCCCAAGGCATTTTAATATGCTTGTCAGCCGCTGCTTTTAAAACCTGTCTTAACCAACGTTTTTCATTCCGCATCTTACTGCTCCTTTTATGGTACGGCCTACTCTATGGTTTCCGCTTTATCTGCTTGATGTTCAATTTAACGATTATTGGGGCATGAAAAGGGCAGAACAGAAAAGAATGTAAAATGTATCGGGTTAAATTCTAATCAATTGTGTCTAAACTGGAAACAATTGATTAACATATTGGAAACAATGTATAAAAGTAAATTAACGTGTAAAATACCATCAGATATGCGTTGGTTTTTCAAGTGTTTATGGCAGAAATCAGGCCAATATTTGTCCGCTTAATGCTTTTACAGATGTATGACTGAGATTAAACGCCCGTAATCGGTTTCGTTATTGTGACAACTGCGCCTGTATGAGTAGAATCGATCTGGATCATGGTAAGTACAATGCCCAGTCCATGTGGCATGGCCCACACCTGATGTACGCAGTGTATGCAAGCAAAACGAAGGCAGGTCAAATTGCATGCGATCCGCTTTTCCCTGAGCAAAAAAGCGGCTGTATTCTATGGTGTCGGCGGTGAAATCCTCAAAGAACTCTGGCCCGACTTCATAAGCCCGCTGGCTGATTGAGGGGCCGATCACGGCTGTGATGTTTTTGCGTTTTGCGCCTAAGGTTTCCATCGCTGCAAGGGTTGCTTCTGAGATCCCGCCAATAGCACCTTTCCAGCCGGAATGGGCGGCGCCCACAACCCCTGCATAAGGATCGCTAAATAAGATTGGGGCGCAATCTGCAGTTAAGATACCAAGGGCGATACCTTTAGTCGCAGTGACCATGGCATCAGCTTTAACACCTTTGCTGCCCGATTTGTCTGTCAGGATCACAACATCGGCAGAATGAACCTGATGGACAGATTGCAGGGCCGTTAGATCAACTTGTAAAGCATCCGCAACAAGGTTGCGGTTAGCCTGTACGGTTTCGCGGTTATCATCTGACCCCAAACCACAATTAAGGCCTGCATAAATCCCGTTTGATTTACCGCCTTTACGGGTAAAAAACCCATGTTGGGTTGGTAAATCTTCAGAGGTCAGTATTTCCAGTGTCATCTGTCAAACCCTGTTGGATGCGCCGCCCCTTTGGGGGTGATTGCAATCGCTTTGAAAAGGTGCCCCATTTCATCAGGGTGGGTCAAGCGGCGATGCGCGGTAATGTGGTTCTCCAACGCATCGCCTTGTAATTTGACAGCTAAGGCTTGCGCCCGTGTTGTTATGCCAAGGTTTTCCAGCAAAACCCCTTGAGGTGTTAATTTACTGGTTTGAGCAAAGCCGGTGGCGGCTTGTGCCAAAGATTGAAAATTTACATGTGCAGTCAAGTCCGATAAGCCACATTTCGTTAAAGGATCGGTATTTTCATGGTTGCGCACGGCTTGAAATGTGTCGCCTTGGGGCTGCCAGTCGCCGTAGTCCAGCACAAGGGCGGCTCCGCCATATGCGCCAATTATGCGCGCAATATCAGTGGTTATCGCCACGGCACTGGGGCAAAGTTCCAGCACGGTGCCAAGGGGGGCGTCTTCAAACACATCTGTTGGTGTTTGGCCCGCTAGAATAAACCCCAATGCGCCGTCTTTTGCGCCGATCATCTGTTCCTGCCAAGAGTGTTCGGTGCGGATATGTTGACTGATCGGCAAGCAATCAAAAAATTCGTTGGCAATCAAAAACAAAGGTTGTTCTGGCAGTTCTGTTACATGATTGACCCAGTGCACATTATATCCGTCAAGGGTTTGCTTTTGAACGTCCATCAGTTCTGGGCTTGCTTCGGTCAAAATGATTTTAGCCGCGGTATGAAAGCCCGCAACAGTCTTTGTTGCGCGTAATATATCCGCCATTAAAGTCCCGCGTCCAGGGCCAAGCTCGGCCAGTGTAAAGCGTTCAGGTGCGCCTTGATCAATCCATGTTTGCGCCAAACAAAGCCCTAACACCTCCCCGAACATCTGGCTGATCTCAGGTGCGGTGACAAAATCCCCGGTGCTGCCAAGCGGTTGATGTGTGGTGTAATACCCGTATTTGGGGTGCAGCAGGCACTGGGTCATATATTCGGCAATGGTGATCGGCCCAGAACGGGCAATTTGGGTTAGTATGATATCTGTCAGCGTGGTCATGTTCGCCAACGCACGAAAATAAGGATTGCAAAACCTACCACGATCATCGGGATCGATAGGATTTGGCCCATGGATAGGCCTAAACTGTCAACGTCTTGCCCGAAGCGAATAACATGACCCCATGGATTTGCCGGCCCGGTAAATTGGGCATCGCCCTGACGAAAGCCTTCGACAATTGTACGCGCGGTGCCGTACCCGATAAAAAACACACCGATAATTTGGCCCGGTACTTTCAGCCAGCCGCGTTTGAAGATCAGGAATGTAATGATCGCAAACAAGATGATACCTTCAAGGGCGGCTTCATATAATTGTGACGGGTGACGACCACAGGTGTCGCTTAGCCACCATATCGGGCAGTCTGCCCCTGGAAATTCCATTGCCCAAGGCAGATCTGTTGGGCGGCCCCACAGTTCTGCGTTGATGAAATTGGCAAGGCGGCCCAAAAACAACCCGATTGTGACCGAAGCTGCCAAGGTATCACCGACTGACCATGGGTTCAGTTTGTTTTTCCAGCAAAATATCAACCCTGCGATGATAACGCCCAGAAAGCCACCGTGAAATGATAGGCCACCTTCCCAGACGCGAATGATATTGGCGGGGTTTTCCAGAAAAAAACCGAAGTTATAGAACACAACATAGCCAAAACGCCCGCCTGCAATCGTGCCGATAATCATCCAGGTCAGCATATCTTCGACCTGTAATTTTGTCATCGGTGGGGCGCTGTCTTTCCACAGGTCGGTATTTTTGATTAAGTGGTTGATCCACGCTGTCGCCAGTAAAAAAGCTGCGATATAAGCCAGCGCATACCAGCGAATGGCCAATGTGAAGCCAAATATCTCAAACGAGAACAGGATTGGATCGATTTGCGGAAACGGGATAAGATGTGTAATTGTCATGGGCGCATGAATGGCGCGAATGGTCGCAAAGTCAAGCAGGCTATTGGCTTTTTGCACTATAAGCATCATATAGTGATTAACAGTTTTTGACGGAGCTATAAAACGATGCAAACCCGCAATAAAATATTCGAAGATGTAAGTAAATTGATGACCAATGCCATGGGTGTGGCCCAGGGTGCTAAGGATGAAGCGGAAAATGCGGCGAAATCACTGGTTGATCGCTGGTTGGCTGATCGTGATTTTGTCACCCGTGAAGAATTTGATGCGGTGCGGTTAATGGCGCAAAAAGCACGTGAAGAAAATGCAGCTTTGCTGGCGCGTATTGAGGCGCTTGAGATTAAGAAAAAGCCCGCCATTAAGAAACCCGCAGCTAAGAAGTAGGCTGATCCGGGTTTAAAGCGGCTTTGAGTCGGGCAAAGCCAAATGCGATAAAGTTGCGTTGAATGTAGCCAACCGCCATTGCGTCATGTGCGCGATAGGCGCGGGCAGTTTCACTCAGTTCTGCGACCAGATCCTGAGCTACCCCATTGGGCGTGCGACTGGCTTCACGGTACCAAAACCGCGCCGAGCGGTAATACAATTGATCCCAGGTTTCGCGCAGCACTGAATTGCCGATCAGATCAGCGATTAAAGAATGTTGTGCGTGGTTTATCTGCCAATACTCAGACGCGCTGTAATGCGCGACCAGATGCTTGGCCCGATCCAACAAGGCTTGTGCGGCCGCTTCATCATCCGGAGTGATGTTGTGAGGGGCCAGAACCCCGATCAGTTCCGCGATTTTCAAACGCATTTCGTAGATGTCACATAGCTCGGCTACATCGATATCCGTCACAATGGTGCCAACCCCGTCACGCACGGCGACCAGTGATCCGTGTTCCAGACGTTGCAAAACTGCGCGAATGGGGGTGCGACTGATGCCGAATTCTTTGGCCAAGCTCGCCTCTCGCAACACGGTGCTGGGCGGGTAATCCAGTAAGCAAATCCGATCCCGAAGAATTGCGTATATACTGGCTGTTGTGTGTTTAACTGTACCCATTAATACGCTTCCAACAGATGTCCATGATCTTTGATCGGGGCATGGGGATGGCGGCGTTGACTAATTTCAATAACATGTGTCGCTGGCTGAACAATCTTTGTCGTGGACATCAGGTGCTTTCCTAACTCTAGATGTATACACCTGTAAGTAATAAGATAGAATCAGTCAATATTATGCATATAATTCTAAATAGGTGCATACATCATGGTTAGGAAAGATAAGATGTTAGAACAGGCAAAAACCAGAACCACCCTATTACAACGTAAAATGGCTGCAAATAATATTGATATAGCGATTTTCACTGATGAAAGCTCTATTGCTTATCTCGCTGGTTTCTGGGGCTATCTGTCTGTTGAATTTGGGCGCCCCAGTATGTTGGTGATCTGGCCCGATAAGCCGCCTGCGATTATCACGCCCTTGATGGAAAGTGAAATGGTAGAGGCGATGACTTGGGTTAAGGATATCCATACATGGGAAGATTTCGGGCCGAACAGCTGGCAAAATGTGTTGTCTGCAGCTTTGGGGTCAAATCCAACACGGGTAGGTGTTGAAGCTAACTTGATGCCTGCAATCGTGCGCAATTGGATGGATGATGCCTTGGCCAATGCCGGGGTCATAGATATTGCGCCGATGTTGGGTGAAATGCGGATGATTAAATCACCAGAAGAGATTGTCGTGATGAAACAAGCCGGTGCCATCGCGGGTGATATGATGGCGGCCGCTGAAGGAGCTTTGGCGACGGGAGTGCCTGAATATGAAGCTGCATTGGCGGTGATCAATGCAGGTACGCGCAAGGCTGCAGGGTTTCTGACAGACAAAGGCTGGGAAGCCTTCGTATCCCCGATGATCCATAATTTACAGATTATGCAATCGGGTAAGGATACATCCATGGTGCATCGCCGTGCCAGCGTGAAAAAACTGGAAAGGTTTGACCCAGTTTATTTCTGCTTTTGCAATATGGCACAATTTAAACTTTACAAGCTGGGCTTCGATCGGATGTTTTTTGTTGAAGCCGTGTCCGATGAAGCCACAATAGTGCAGCAAGCTGCTATTGACGCGCAACAGGCCGCTATTGCCGCGATTAAACCGGGTGTCACAGCTGAAAGCGTGGCCGAGGCAGCTAATGTTATCTACCAGGAACGGGGTTATGAGACTGGTTATCGTACTGGGCGGTCGATCGGAATGTCTTATTTGGAAGCCCCAGAGCTAAAGGCCGGCGATAAAACCATATTGCAAACCGGTATGACCTTTGCGGTGGACGGTGGTATTTCGGTAGACGGCCAATTGGGCGGGCGTATTGGTGACAGTATTGTTGTAACTGATACTGGTTTTGAATACCTGACCAATTATCCACGCGATATATTGATTGCAGGTAAATAAGATGCGGTTAGCTGTTTTTCAGACAGCGGGTGGTGGTTTAAGTGTGCAAGACCGCTTAACCAAATTAAGTGATGCTTTAGCGCAAGCCGATTGTGATCTGATGATCTGTCCAGAACTTTATGTATCGGGATATAATGTCGGCGATATGGTCGGGCAGGTGGCCGCAACCCAAAGCGTAGATTTTCTGGAACAAGCCTCGGCTTTGGCCAAAACCAGAGAAGTCGCACTGGTTTTTGGGTACCCTGAGCAGGTTGATAATGTGTTGTACAATGCTGCGGTGTTTGTCGATGCCTCAGGCCGAATTGCCGCGAACCATCGAAAGCTGGCAATCCCCCCCGGGTTTGAACGCGACCACTTCACTGCAGGAAATGCAATGACGCTGTTTGAGTATAAGGGGATGAAATGTGCTCTTTTAATTTGCTATGATGCAGAGTTCCCCGAAACCTTGCGTAAAGTTGCTCAAATGGGGGCGCAATTGGTTATTGTCCCGACGGCTTTAAATGTAAACTGGCCTGTTGTGGCCCAGAAGGTGATGCCGACACGCGCGTTTGAAAATGGGATCTGGCTGGCTTATGCGAACCATGCAGGGGACGAAGCCGGACTGGAATATTATGGCCACAGTTGTATCGTAACGCCCACAGGTGAAGATGCGGTGCGTGCAGGCCGTGCTGAACAGATTATTGTGGCTGATATTAATGCTGATGCAGCTAATGCGGCCCAAAAGCGATTGCCTTACCTTCAAGATGTAATGGGTTTGAGATCTGTGATATAACCTTCTAGTAACTAGAAGGAAAGTGCGCGATTATGAATATCGGTGAAATTGCAAAAAGATCTGAACTGCCTGTAAAAACAGTGCGTTATTATGCTGATATTGGACTGGTAAAATCCTCTGGGCGCACTGATGCAGGCTATCGGACGTATGATGGGAAAGCATTGCGTAAGCTGATTTTCGTGCGTCGTTCGCGCGCGATGGGTTTTTCAGTTGATGAATGTCGCAAATTGTTAAGCTTGTATGAAGATCAAAGCCGCGCCAGTTCTGAAGTGCGCAGTATCGCGCAGCAACACTTGCGGGAAATTGACGCCAAGCTGGATGAATTGAAAAAACTACAAAAAGAACTTTCAATGCTGGTTCGTAATTGTCACGGCGATGATCGCCCTGATTGCCCTATTTTAGATGCTCTGGAACGTGGATAACCCTGAGATTCTGTGGATATCTTGATCTTTTCTGTGGGTATTGACAGATTCCCTCTAGTTTTTCCTTTACAGAAAGCTATTTGTGGCACACCATATGTAGTAAGCATGGCGGGATAAACCGCGATACTTAGCGAAGTTTACTAATTGTGAAAACTTCATCCTCGAAATAAAAAGGTTGGGGGACGGGCATATGGCAAGCATAGAACATTATCCGGGGGCAGATGATTTACATCCCATAGATGTGGCTGAAACATTGGCACAGTATTACGATTGGGATTTTGATCGGGTGGCCGAAGATCAGATTGCAATGGTGGTTGAGGGTTCTTGGCGCAGTTATTCCATTACCTTGGCTTGGTCTGACTATGATGAAACCCTGCGAATGGTCTGTACTTTTGAAATGGATCCGCCAAGTGATACATTACCAGCACTTTATCAGGCTTTGAATGAAGCAAATGACTGTTGCTGGGCAGGATCTTTTTCGATGTGGGCTGAGCAACGCTTGATGGTTTATCGTTACGGTTTGTTATTGGGCGGTGAAGCCACAGCAGAACCTGAACAAATTGATCAAATGCTGTCTGCGGCAGTTGCTGCGTGTGAACAGTTCTACCCCGCATTTCAACTGGTTTGCTGGGGCAACAGCCCTGTCAAAGAAGCGATGAAGATCGCGATGACAGAAGCTTACGGACGCGCTTGATTTTCTGATGAAATTCCCCGATTGTCTTCTAAAAAAGAGGGCAATTGAATGTCATTATCTAATATTAACGAAAACGGCATGGTACTATTGGGCTGCGGTAAAATGGGGTCTGCGATGTTGCAAGGCTGGTTGGCGCAAGGAGTGCAGGCATCCGCCGTTACAATTCTTGACCCATACCCATCTGACTGGCTGAAAGCCCAAGGCGTATCGATTAATACTGACCTGCCTGCGGCGCCTGCGGTATGCATTCTTGCGGTTAAACCGCAAATGATGGGCGAGGCTTTACCGCGATTGCAGGTGTTGGGTAATAATCATACGTTATTTATATCTGTTGCTGCCGGCACATCCATTGCCAGTTTCGAAGCTGTTCTTGGAGCTGATACACCTATTATACGGGCTATGCCTAATACACCTGCCGCCGTTGGACGCGGGATTACTGCCTTGATTGGAAACGGTAAAGTAAACGAAGATCAAATGAATATGGCTGAAAGTTTGATGGCGGCTGTCGGGCAAACCCTGCGTCTGGATAACGAGAGCCAGATGGATGCGGTTACAGCGGTATCAGGTTCTGGCCCCGCTTATGTGTTTCACCTGATTGAAACCATGGCTGCTGCTGGCGTGGCCGAAGGTTTGCCTGCTGAAATGGCAATGAGATTGGCCAAAGCTACTGTTGCTGGAGCAGGTGATTTAGCCGAAAAAACAAATGAAGATCCGTCGCAATTACGTGTAAATGTGACCTCGCCAGCGGGAACAACAGCGGCAGCTTTGGCGGTGTTGATGGATCCTGAAACCGGGTTTCCAAAAGTGGTAAGTGCCGGCGTGAAAGCCGCGGCGGACCGTAGTAAAGAACTGGGAAAATAAATGACTGAAATAAGTTTTGATGACTTTATGAAAATTGACATACGTGTGGGGCAAATTACCCGAGCAGAACCTTTTCCTGAGGCGCGCAAACCTGCCTTTAAGCTGTGGGTCGATATGGGACCTGATTTGGGTGTAAAAAAATCATCAGCCCAAATCACTGTGCATTATGATGTGCAATCCCTGATCGGCCGCAAAGTGATGGCCGTAGTAAATTTTCCGCCACGCCAGATCGGGCCCGTGATGTCTGAGGTTTTGGTTTTAGGTGTGCCAGACGAGAGTGACGCGGTGGTTTTGTTGAAACCGGATTTAGATGTGCCGGTGGGTGGGCGGCTATACTAAGGGTAATGCGCTATGGTTCATATTAAACGCCTGTTAGATGAACCAATTATCTGCCCCCATATGGATGATCGTATGGGCGGTAATATAAATGGGCCTTCGTTGATCCGTGTCCCCGACTGGGTGCAAAACCGCATGGGCAAGTACTATTTGTATTTCGCAGACCACAAAGGCCAGTATATTCGGATGGCCTATGCGCATTCTATTCTGGGGCCTTGGACAATATACGTACCGGGCGTGTTAAATGTAGTGCATTCACTTTTTGAATCTGTCGATCCACCAGAACCCTCGCTTAACCAACGACCTGATTGGGCCGCATCACTGGAGGGCGGGTATCTTTATGCTCATATTGCGTCACCAGATGTACATGTCGATACTGAGATGCATGAAATTCGTATGTACTATCATGGTCTTTTAGCAAATGGTGATCAACAAACACGGGTTGCCTATTCGCCTGATGGACTCATATTCACGCCTCGTTCTCCCTTGCTGGGCCCGCCTTATTTTCGGGCTTTTGCCTATGGCGAATGGGTTTATGCGATCAGTTGGGCTGGGGTTATGTTGCGGGCAAATTCATGGGACGGGCCATTTGAAGCGGGGCCTGTATTGCCGGATGTAAGCACGAAAGAACGCCCTGAACGGTTAATTCGTCATGCCGAAACACATGTCAGAGATGGACTGCTACACATCTTTTTTACCTGTATCGGCGATTGCCCTGAACGTATTTTCCATGTGTCGGTTGTCCTGTCACCTGATTGGGCAAATTGGCAGGCCAGTAAACCGGCACTTGTACTGGAACCAGAGCAAGAATGGGAAGGGGCTGATCTGGCGGTGACGCGTTCAACGATAGGTGCCACGGCCAAGCGGTTACGGGCCTTATGTGATCCTTGCGTGTTTGAGGATGGTGAAAAAACCTATCTGCTGTACTCTGGCGCTGCTGAAAGCGGTGGTATTGGCGTCGTGGAATTGATGTTTTAACCTGCGTATTTGACCAAAACACTGCCAACAGAATACCCAGCACCAAAAGAACAGATCAAGCCTAGATCATCTTTGTTTAGATTATCTGAATGATGTGAAAATGCGATGATGGAGCCTGCGGATGAGGTGTTGGCGTAATCTTGCAAGATATTTGGCTGTTCGCTTGCTTCAGGCGTGCGCCCTAATACTTTACGCCCGATAAAATCGTTCATAGCTTTGTTGGCCTGGTGCAGCCATAAACGTTTCAGCTCAGTCGCCTCAAGGCCTTCATCTGCTAAGTGATTAAGAATGTGTTCAGACACCATCGGCACTACCTGTTTGAACACTTTACGGCCCTCTTGCATGAACTGCATATCGCGCTGGTCGGTTAGACCTGCAGGCAAAGAGCGGCGTAAAAAACCGTTGTTATTCCGTATGTTATTGGAAAATTGGGTCGCGCATTTGGTTGATATAATTTCAAAATGCGGGGCGTTTATAGTATCTAATCGTTCTAGGAATGTGGCTGTGCAAACGTCCCCGAAAATAAAATGGCAATCGCGATCACGCCATTCCAAGTGGCCAGAACATATCTCGGGGTTCACCACAAGTGCAGAGCGGATAGAGCCGGCTTTGATCATATCTGTTGCAGCTTGAATGCCGAATGTGGCGGAAGAGCAGGCGACGTTCATATCAAAACCAAAACCGCCTGCGCCCAGAAGGTTTTGCACTTCAATTGCGATCGCAGGGTAAGCGCGTTCGTGGTTGGATGCGGCGACAATAATACAATCTACATCAGAAGCTGGTTTTCCGCTTTGTTTCAATGCTTTAATACAAGCATCAAGGGCCATTTCAGCCATAATTCCAGGCGCATCATCAGCGCGTTTTTGCAATTGAGGGCGCATGATATCGGGGTTCAATATACCTGATTTATTCATTACATGGCGCTGGGTAATACCCGAGGCTGCAAAGATAAAATCGGATGAGGAATGATCCTTGGAAGCGACATCTCCGCGCTCGATTAAATCTCTGTTTTCAAAGTTGAATTTATCAGCATAAGCATTGAAGGCCTTGACCAGCTCATCATTGGTAATAATCTGTTCCGGTGTAAAAACTCCGGTCCCTGAAATAGCGACTTTATGCATGGTAAAATATCTTTCGATGACTAACCTGACCAGTATCGGGATTGTGGAAATTTGGTCAAGTGTAACGCTGGGGCAGTGCTAAAAAGGGCGGTATGATCGGCGTGCACAACCCGTATGATCCGCGTGCA
>JQIA01001648.1_pt1 | contig 11967 bp, 7 predicted proteins | sample 811431 | NCBI WGS metagenome assembly JQIA01 (sample SAMN02998118, study PRJNA258478) | marine sediment metagenome | biome: marine; feature: seafloor; material: sediment; isolation source: oil-polluted sediment collected from 3 locations (0.5 km, 0.7 km and 0.9 km)... | place: USA: Gulf of Mexico ... | reverse complement strand
TGTTATTTGTTGGTATTAACGAATGGTCAGCATCTTATTGGATTGCTTTTTGTGCAGATAATTATGGCGATAAAAATTTTATTTTAGAAGATGTATGGAATAAGGTTTGGACTTATCTGGATAATGCTAATATTGAACCAGCAGTTATGCGACAAGAAGTACATGTTTTTAAAGGTGATAAAAAGATTCCAACTGTAACTGAAGTTGATGTATTATTACCAGATTACGCAGATCATAAACCAAAACATTAATGCTTAATGTTATACTTAATTAACTTATTTAAGTATCGAGATTTATATTTTATTTAAATGTAAACATGTAAGAAAAATATAGTTCACAAAAATAGTATATTAAACAATATTTTGATATGAATATATATCATATCTATTAAAAAACTTTGACAAAGTTAGAAATTCGTCTACAAAAAACTTATATTCATCTGTCAATGAATTCCTTTTAGAGTAAATAAAAACATGAAAGTTAATATTTTCTTGATGGTCACTATTGTCCTATTTGTTGTTATTTGGTTTTCCCAAGATATTATCAAAGAGGATGGAGAGACTATATATATCGCTTTTGCCGGCCCTATGTCAGGTGCTGGAAAAACAATGACTAATGCAATAAAACTATATATAGATCAAGTTAATACCCAAAAAATATTACCAGATAATAAAAAATTACAACTATTAGAATTTGATGATGAAAATGATTGTAAAGCAAATGGAGCTGCTCATAATGAAGCCCGTAGAATAGTTGAAGAAAATCAAGCTATTGCAGTTATTGGACATTGGTATAGTAGTTGCTCTATAACTGGTGGAAAAGTATATAAAAAATATGGAATACCAGCTATAACTCCAGGTTCAGTAAGTGTAAAAGTAACTAAAGGCAATGAATGGTATTTTAGAAATATTTATAAAGGTAGTGCTTCTGGACAATTTTTAGCTCATTATGTTAAACAAGTATTTAAATTTAATCAAGTTACAATAATTGATGATAGCAGTGGTTATGGGTCTTATTTAGCAGAAATGTTTGAAAATGCCAGCGTAGAATTAGGAATGAATATTAGCAAACATAGATTTATGGAAGATGATGCTAATAAAACTCAAGAGCTTGAAAATATTGTTCAACAACTTAAACAAAACCAAGAACATGCAGGGGCTATTCTATTAGCTGTTCAAGCTGATGATGCAGTAAAAATAGTTAAATTAATTAAAGATAATAATATACCAAACGCTATCTTAGGAGGTTCTAGTTTTTCTGAGCAAGCCTTTCAAGAAGGATTTGATGAATATCCACAAGAGAAAATTAATCCTGGTCATTATACTAATGATATTTATGTTGCCACTCCTTTAATATTTGATACTGCTAACGAAAAAGCCCAGAAATTTCAGGAACAATATAAAGAAAGATATCCGACTGCTGAAGAAATAGATTGGTCAGCAGCTTATGCTTATGACACTGTCATGGTATTAGTCGAAGCAATTAAAAAAGCCAATATAGATGGTAGTGTAGAAAATCTTAAAGAGGATAGAGCTAAATTACGAGAGACTTTAGCAAGCTTCAATGATGTCAATCAGGCTATAGAAGGAACAACTGGTTTTAACTATTTTGATAATAATCGTGATGCTCAAAAAACAGTAGCTATTGGAGTATATAAAAATAAAAATATTGTTTCTGCTTTGACTCAATTTCGAGTAATACGTAATTTAAATGAAATTTCTGATTTAAAAGCTGCCACAGATAATGAACGGGTATTGATGATTGGTGATAAATATATGTACAAAACCAATGTTGTTTATACCGGTATTAAAATCAATGAAATTAGTGAGCCAGATTTTGATAATTTAACTGTAACATTAGATTTTCATTTATGGTTTCGTTCGCAAGGTAATTTTGAACCTCAGCAAATTGAATTTTTAAATGCAGTAGATCCAAAAAAGTTGGAAAAACAATTAGAAAAGCCGATTGAAGGACCTAAAACCAAAGATCAAATTACTTACAGTGTATATAAAATTAAAGGTAAATTTAAAGCAGATTTTTTAGCAAGCAACTTTGCGTACAAACAACATATTATTGGAGTTAGTTTTCATCATAAAAAATTAACTAGAAATAATTTAATTTATGTTACCGATGTATTAGGTATGGGTAAAGCCAATACTGTATTGAAAAAATTACAAAAAGATCAAGTTCTTAGCCCAGCTAGTAGCTGGAGTCCAGAACAAGTTAGATTCTTTCAAGATGTAGCTAAAAAGTTTTCCTTAGGTGATCCAGAATATCTTAATGTACAAGGCGGAACTATTGATTATTCTAGGTTTAGTGCTACTATTTTGGTCAAAAAGAATGAATTTACTTTACGTGGTAAATTGCCTTATAACTATGCTCAAAATATTATTGTATTAAGCGGTATTTTTATTATATTACTTAATATTGCCTCAAAGAAATTTCGGAATTTATCAAAATTGATTTGGTTTTTACAAACTATCTTAGCATTTTTAGTATTATTATCTGGAGAAATCGTTCTAGTAAATTTTGGCAATATTGAAACTTATAAGATGGAAGTTATCATCCGAATATTTGATATTTTATGGTGGTTAACTCCAGCCTTCATGATTAATTTAGCTTCTGAAAGTTTTATTTGGACTCCATTAGAAGAAAGATCAGGTCGTTTGATTCCTAATGTAGTGCGGATATTTTTAGCATTTTTAGTTTATTTTTTCTCATTAGTTGGAATTGTAGCTTTTGTTTATGATCAACAATTAACCAGTATTTTAGCCACTTCTGGTGTGATTGCAATGATTATCGGTTTAGCAATTCAGATTAATATTTCTAACATTTTTTCTGGGATTGCTATCAATATAGAACGACCTTTTCGGATTGGAGATTGGGTTAAAATTGGTAAATTCGATGAAGGGGAAATTATTGATATAACTTGGCGGACTACTAGGATTAAAACTAGGGCTGAGTGTATTTTGAGTATTCCTAATAGTATGGCATCAGAATCAGCAATTTTGAATTTTTGTTTTCCAGACGATGTGTATTGGTTATGGCCGACAGTGTATGTGCATCCGATGCATCCACCAAACAGAGTAAGAAAAATATTATTAGATGCTTTGTTATCTGCGGATAAAGTATTGAAAGAGCCAGCTCCAGTAGTTTTATTTACCGGAATTAATGAATGGGCGGCTAGTTATTGGATAGCTTTTTGTGCTGATGATTATGCAGATAAAAATTATATTTTAGAAGATGTTTGGACTCGGGTTTGGTTCCATCTGAATAGGGCAGGAATTACTCCAGCAGTACAAAGACAAGAAATTTACATGTTTAAGGGAATTAAGGAAAGAGGTGGTAAGGAAGCTACCAGACCGATTACCTTATTGCAAGAAATTGATATATTTAAGCATTTCTCTATGGAAGCTAAGACTTTTCTTAGTGAGAGAATTCAACGTTATCATTTTAGTCAGGGTGATGTTATCGTTAAGCAAGGTGATAAAGGTGATTCTTTGTTTATTGTGGTGGAAGGTGTGGTTGGAGTTCAGGTTGAGACTGATGATGGTAGAACTAAAGAGGTAGCTAGATTAGGAGCTGGTGATTTCTTTGGGGAGATGGCATTGTTGACTGGAGAAAGTAGGACTGCAACTGTGATTGCATTGGTTGATACTGATGTATTTAAGTTGACGAAATCTGATATTCAGCCTTTGATAGAAGAGCAACCGGAAGTATCGAAGATGGTTAGTAGGGTTTTGACGCAGAGACAGATGTTGACTCGTTCTCAGATGCACGTCCAGCATAATGTAGAAACTGAAAGAGATGCAGTTTATAAGCGGTTTTTGAATAAGATTGAGAACTTTTTTGGGTTGAAGGATGGGGATAGTTAGGTTGGTTAATATGCTGTTTTAATGCTAATAAAAATTATTAGTATGGTTGGAGTGGAGTATTTTGATAGTAAATAGAGAATATAAATGAATAGTGTTGAAAGTAATACTGTATCTATTGTTAGATTGATAGATGATGTTAAAAAAGAAAATATAGTACTTCCTGAATTCCAAAGAGATTTTGTTTGGTTAGTAAGCAAAACTTATGATTTATTCGACTCTCTTGTCAAAAATATTTTTATTGGCTCTATGATTTATGGAGTTCCATCATTTGCGATAACAACTCGTGAAATAGATAAAAGACCAAGAAATGGTGATGGTAGTCGAAAAAAATTAACTGCTATATCATATGAAGAAAATGAAATTAATCAAAAACTGAATGCTGGTAATAGCTTTCGTTTATTGCTTGATGGGCAACAAAGAATTACTTCTTTATATCGAGCATTACACGGTATTGACGAAGTTTGGTTTATTGCACGAAATATTGACAAAGATGAAAATATAAGTAAATTAACTTTGGAAGAATTATTAGTTGAATTCTCAGGATACCAATCAAGTAAGAACTTATCTATTAAAATTTCAGATGTATTTGAGATGATGCAAAGTAATTACCGTGAAAAAGAGATTAGAGAAAATTTCTTTGATAAAGCAAAATATACTAAAAATATTAACAGTAAGAATTATGAAATAGCCTTTGATAATTATTTAGCTATCAAAAATAAACTACATGATTTATTTAAATCAGAAAAACTTTTATCGTATTATTTACTTGATACAACTTTGGAAAAATTTGCCTTATTTTTTGAACGAAGTAATAGCAAAGGAATACAGCTAAATTTTATTGATATTTTAGCGGCTAAATTATATAAGGGATTTAATCTTAGAAATTATGTTAATGCTTTTGAAGACGAACATAATAAAGAACATTATAAACTTAATAAAGAAATTATTGTACGTTCAATTGCTTTTATTGTGTTAAAACAAGATATTTCTCGTTCAGGAATCTTAAAAAGTTTAACCCCAGAACATTTTAATGAATATTGGGAATTAGTATGTAGTTGGTATAAAAAATCTTTAGATTTTCTTTATGAGAATCACATGGTTTTAGCACAATCATGGATGCCTTATGAAAATATGCTTATTCCCCTAATAATGTTTTTGAAAGAAATAGATGGAGATTTTTCTCAAATATCTGAATCACAAGATAAATTTATAAAGTATTGGTATTGGACAACTATTTTCGCACAAAAATATACTGCCTCTTCTCATGATGTTATTATCCAAGATTCTTTAATATTAATGCAGATAGCAAAAAATAAAAAAATTACAGATAGCAATTATTTTTATAAATTACGTTCACAAGTTACTAATGCTGATGAATTGAATTCATATACTAGAAAAGCAAGTGCTGTATATAAAGGTGTATTAAATTTAATCAATTATCAAGCGAAAGGTTTACTTAACTGGGAAAATTCCAACAAACTGTCATTTAAAAATAAAAAATTCGAGGATCATCATATTTTTCCAAGAGGATATATTGCCACACAATATAAAGATAATAGAGATATTTTATCATTAACTGATAGTGTAGTTAATAGAACACTTATACCTAAAATTACCAATATAAAAATTAATAAAAAAACACCAAGTAAATATTTAAGTGAACTTCAAGAAAGCAATCCGAAGTTGAAAAAATCTTTAGAAATTCATTTAATTCCTATTGAACTTATTGAAGGATATTATGACGATGAATATCAAGAATTTCTTAAAGAAAGAGCAGAAAAAATATTTAATTTGATTGAAGAAAATGTTATTAATGTAAGAGACAATATTAAGAAAGAATTTTATCAAAAACCTAAAGAGATTAAAGCAACAGAAAAAAAGAAAATATTTGCTACTTATTATAAGAAAAAAATATATGCAGAATTTTATCCACAAACGGAAGAAATATTATATCAAGGTAAAAGATACACTCCTTATGGGGCTGCAATAGAAGTTACAAAAAATATTTCTGGTAAAAAATTTAAGAAAAATGCTTGGGAATTCTGGAAATTTATTGATGAACAAGGACAGGAAAAAACCATTGATGAATTCAGGAAAAATAATAAATAAGTGGTAATAATAAGAAAGTTTTCAATTGTTCCCAAACTCCAGTTTGGTAACACGCTGCCAAGAAGCTCTGCTTCGCTACAAACTAATAAGATACCATAAAATTATAACTTTTTTTTGACTCGAAGCAGAGCTTCTAAACATTGCGTTACCAAACTGGAGTTTGGGAACGATATTGCCGATTAAAAAATGAACAAAACCCTAATCATACTAATATTATCCATAGTAGGTTGTAGTTCTGTTAATACATACGACACTAATAAGATACATAAAACACAACTATCTCAGAAAAAAGACATCTATCATTTACTCATTAATGTAATACCTTCTGATAGCAAGATAAAAATAATAAACATCAAACCCAAGTACAAACCTAATATTGCATTAAAAGCTGGCAAATATAATATATTAGTAGAACTAAAAGGCTATAAAAAATATCGGAAATGGATACAAATAAATTCTGATTTATCTATTGACATAGAATTAAAACAAAACTCTAAACCTAAAAAAAGATACAAACCAAAAAAAGTATATAAATCAACTTCTAGTACCAATAATCATAGTTGTACTAAAAAAAACTGTAAAAATATGAACTCATGTGAAGAAGCATATTATCAATTAAGAACTTGTGGCTATAGAAGACTAGACCGTGATAATGACAGTGTACCTTGTGAATCAATTTGTCCAGGTGGTTAATTATTATTTTAACAAAATTTCAATTGTTCCCAAACTACAGTTTGGTAACATACTGCCAAGAAGCTCTGCTTCATTATAGACTATGAAAAAACTTTTGATTTCTAATCATGTTTAACCCATTAAATCTTGTTCAAAATAACATATTTTAAATGAACACAACCATAATAATCAAAGAAATAGTTAAAATTATTCTCAAATATGCCAATCCAGAGAGAATCTATCTATATGGTTCTATGGCAAATGGAGAAGCCGATTTAACCAGTGATATTGATATAGCTTATGATGATAAAGACTTTAAAGATAATTACCTTATAAAAGAACAATCTGACGACCTAAAAACCTTATTAAAAATAGATATAAAAAATATAGCTTTCACTGAAGATAGATTCAAAAATCGAGTTAAATCAACTGGAAAAGTACTATACAGTGCTACTAAAGCCTTGAGAGCTGAAGATGGCCTGTATAATTTTACAAATGCACTAGATAAATTTATCAATATCGTAGATAGAAAAACAGAATTTGACCAACAAGGATTTGCTGACGTATACTTAGACATTATTGTTAAACGATTTGAATTTACTTATGAAATGGCTTGGAAAGCATTAAAAAGAAATTTAAGTTTTTTAGGTATTGAAGCTAAAAATCCGAGAATGGTTTTTAAAGAAGCTTATCTGCAAAATTTAATTGAAGATGAAGCAATCTGGTTAAACATGATTGACCAAAGAAATATTAGCTCACATATTTACGACGAATTTGAAATAAAAAATATCCTAACCAAAACTGAAGATTATAAACAAGCATTTATTAAATTACAAGAAAATATAACTAAATCAATAAAGCTAAAATTTATTTAGTTCTATAATTCTAACAACTCATAGTTTAAAAAATTGACGTAAAACTTCTCTTATTCTAACGTATGAATCTTAATATTCCAAAATTTCAATCAGCCCATGTCCTAATAATAGGCGACATCATGTTAGACCGATATTTACATGGTGTTACATCACGTATATCCCCAGAAGCCCCAGTACCAATAGTTCATGTCAAACACCAGCAGGAATGTCCAGGTGGAGCTGGAAACGTTGCTTTTAATATACGAGCATTAGGCGGACAAGTAACTATTATCGGTGTAATTGGCCAAGATGATGCTGCAAATACAATAACCGCTCAACTTACTAAAAAAGGCATACATTGTGCATTTGTTCAATTAATTAATGTATCAACAGTCACTAAATTAAGGGTTATGAGTCGCCATCAACAATTAATACGCTTAGACTTTGAAGATGGATTTATCGATTTAGATAGTCAAATGATAACCCAACAAATGCAATCTAAATTACAAGATATTGATGTTGTTATTTTATCTGATTATGGCAAAGGTACTTTAGTTGATCCACAAAATTTAATTCATATTGCACGAGCCGCTAACAAACTAGTTTTTGTCGATCCAAAGGGTAGTGATTTCAATAAATATCAAAAAGCAACCGCTATAACCCCCAATTTATCAGAATTTGAAGCAGTAGTTGGTTCTTGTATTGATCAAGCCCAACTAGTTGAAAAAGGTCAAAATTTACGAGAACAATTAGATTTAGAAGCTTTGTTAATTACTCGTAGTCAAGACGGCATGACTTTAATCAGAGCTGAACAACCACCATTACATCTACCAGCCCATTCCCATGAAGTGTTTGACGTAACTGGAGCTGGAGATACTGTAATTAGTGTATTAGCTACTGCTATAGCTGCTGGACAGGATTGGGAAAGTGCTACTGCATTAGCCAATTTAGCCGCTGGATTGGTAGTCACTAAACTTGGTACAACTACAATTACCGTTACTGAACTTGAACATGCTTTGCATACCGATATGAGAGTTCATAATATAAAAACCTTGCAAATAGCAGTTAAAGCAGCTCAAAATGATGGAGAAACAATTGTGATGACAAACGGTTGTTTTGATATTCTGCATGCTGGTCATGTACAATATCTAACTCAGGCCAAACAGCTTGGTGATCGGCTCATTGTCGCAATAAATAATGATGATTCAGTACGTCGCTTGAAAGGTGATAAACGACCAGTAAATTCATTGGAACAACGGATGGCAGTGTTGAATGCTTTAGAAGCCGTGGACTGGGTAATTCCTTTTGGAGAAGAAACCCCTAAAGATTTAATCTGTAGTATTTTACCAGATATTTTAGTGAAAGGTAGTGATTACCAAGTATCACAAATAGTCGGTAGTGATTGTGTATTAAAGCAAGGTGGACAGGTATTAACTTTAGATTTTTTAGCAGGTTGTTCTACTAGCAATATTATTAAAACTTTACGGAAAGAACTATGATTATTGTCACTGGCGGAGCCGGATTTATCGGTAGTAATATTGTTAAAGCACTTAATAAACGTGGCTATACAAAAATTTTGGTGGTGGACAATCTTACTAATGGTGAAAAATTTAAGAATTTAACAGATTGTGAAATTTATGATTATCAAGATAAAGAATCTTTTTTAAAACGATTGATTGCTAAGGAATATTTTTCACCATATATAGATGCAATATTTCATCAAGGTGCTTGTTCCAGCACTACTGAATGGGATGGACATTACATGATGTCAAATAATTATGAATATTCTAAAACTATACTACATTACTGTTTATCCAAACATATTCCATTATTTTATGCTTCTAGTGCTTCAGTGTATGGTGAAGGTAAAATATTTAGAGAATCTCGTAATCTCGAAAATCCTTTAAATATGTATGGTTATTCTAAATTTTTATTCGACCAATATGTACGACAAGTTTTATCCACAACCACTTCTCAGGTAATAGGTTTACGTTATTTTAATGTTTATGGACCAAGAGAACAACATAAAGGTAGTATGGCCAGCGTTGCCTATCACTTGCATCAACAGTTATTAGCTGGGAATGAAGAAATACAATTATTTGAAGGTTGTGATGGTTATTCTAACGGTGAACAAAGACGAGATTTTATCTATGTAGATGACGTAGTTAATGTTAATTTATGGTTTATGGATCATCCAGATAAAACTGGAATTTTTAATGTTGGCACTGGTCGTAGTCAGCCATTCAATGATATTGCTAAAGCTGTTATTAAATGGCATAAAAAAGGTAGAATTAAATATATTCCTTTTCCAGACCATTTAAAAGGTTGTTATCAAAGTTTCACTCAGGCTGATATTTCTAACCTATTGGATATTGGTTATAATCGTTCTTTCCGAATAGTTGAAGAAGGGGTAAAAAATTATTTAGATTGGTTGACTGATAAAGCAAATGGCAAACTTTAATAATCTAGATTTGATATAAAAATTCTTTAAACTATTGGATTTTATATAAATACTTGTTCCCAAACTCTAGCTTCAATGTCATTAAGTTAAGGAAATCAATTAGGGTAACCACAAGGGATTATCCCTACGAATCATCATGTTATGTAGGGGCAATCCGGTTGCCCTTAGCTTAATGGTATTGGGGCGAACACATAGGTTCGCCCCTACAATATTGAAATATATTATGTAGGGACAATCCTTTATGGTTGCCCTTAACTTAATGGCATTGAAACTCTAGCTTGTGAACATATTAAGAAGCTCTGCTTCAAATCTATATATTTAAGTGAAATAATTATTTAATTTAAAAATAGTTGATAAGCCAAATTATCATTTTCATACCAATATTGATAGCCAAGACCATCTAAAAAGATTTGAAAATCATTTAATTGTTCGTCTGGAACTTGAATACCAACCAATACTCGTCCATAAGCAGAACCATGATTTCGATAATGAAATAAACTAATATTCCAGCGTTCACCTATATTAGTTAAAAAATGTGACAATGCTCCTGGTCGTTCTGGGAACTCAAAGCGATATAACCGTTCATCAGCCAATAATGGTGCATGGCCACCAACTAAATGCCGAACATGAGTTTTTGCCATTTCATTGTCAGTCATATCAACTACAGAATAATTTTTATCTCTCAATTTTGCAACTAATTTATCTTTTTCAGCAAATCCTTTGGATAAACGTAATCCGGCGAAAACATGAGCTTTTTTACTATTATCATAGCGATAATTAAATTCAGTAATAAAATGTTGGCCAATCGCATGGCAAAATTGTCGAAAGCTGCCAGGTTGTTCAGGAATAGCTACAGCTATCAAAGCTTCACGTTGTTCGCCAATTTCAGCTCGTTCTACTACATATCCCAAACGGTCAAGATTCATATTTGCACCGCTGGTAATAGTAATTAAATTACAACCACTACATTTTTCTCTAGCAATATACTGTTTTAAACCTGCTAATCCTAATGCTCCAGCTGGTTCAGTAACGATACGAGTTTCATCAAAAATATCTCTAATTGCTGCACAAATTTCATCGGTATTAACCAACAATACTTCATCAACATGTACACGTGCTATTTCAAATGGTAATTTACCTATTTGTCGTACTGCAACTCCATCAGCAAAAATGCCTACTTGGTCTAAAATAACTCTTTCGCCAGCTTGCATTGCAGAATATAAACATGCAGCATCTTCTGGTTCTACTCCGATAATTTTAACTTCTGGACGCAAGTATTTAACATAAGCAGCGATACCAGCAATTAATCCTCCACCACCAACTGGGACAAAGATAGAGCCTATATCTCCAGTGTGTTGTTGTAGTATCTCCATACCGATAGTGCCTTGGCCAGCAATTACTTCCACATCATCGTAAGGATGTATATAACTCAATCCTCTTTGTTTGACCAATTGTTGGGCATATTTACTGGCATCATCATAAGTCGTGCCATGCAATATAACTTCAGCTTGTCGACGTTGGACTGCTAATATTTTGATTTCTGGTGTAGTTTTAGGCATTACAATGGTTGCTGGAATACCTAATTTCATTGCTGCTAATGCTACTCCTTGAGCATGATTACCAGCTGATGCCGCTATTACTCCTTTGGCTAATATTTCTTTGGGTAAACTGGAAATTTTGTTATAAGCACCACGTAATTTGAAGGAAAATACTGGTTGCATATCTTCACGTTTAATCCAAATATTATTATCAAAACGTTCAGATAAATTAGAAGCATAATCGAGTCGAGTTTTTTCAGCAACATCATATACTCGAGCTTGAAGGATTTTTTTTATGTAGGTACTTTCTATATTCATTTTTAGTTGGACTGAGTCTTTGTTCTAATATATATTAATGGAATGTAGTAGAGATAATTCAATCTTATTAACTGATGTTACGCAGAGAGCATTTTAACCAATTATCTATTCCACCGATTTCATCGGTGGCTATTCACATT
>JQIA01001647.1_pt1 | contig 11975 bp, 10 predicted proteins | sample 811431 | NCBI WGS metagenome assembly JQIA01 (sample SAMN02998118, study PRJNA258478) | marine sediment metagenome | biome: marine; feature: seafloor; material: sediment; isolation source: oil-polluted sediment collected from 3 locations (0.5 km, 0.7 km and 0.9 km)... | place: USA: Gulf of Mexico ... | reverse complement strand
TACCCTGCCGGATTATCAGGCTTCAGGTCGATCGCTTTCTGTGCATAGTTCATGCCTTCCTTTCCGTATTTTGCGCATGCTTTTTTCCAGTCGTCGACTTTGTTTATCTTTGCCTTGTCACCATAATATCTGTTTGCTCTGGCGCATTGCCAAAGTGCTTCAAAATTTTCGGGCTCCTGCTCAAGTACTTTTTTGTAGAGTGCTATTGCTTTTTCAAAATCTTCCAGACTTCCCTGTCTGTCATTAAAAAGCTTGTCTGCATCTGTCATCATCTGAGTGGTATCAGCAGAGACTGCAAAGGGTACAAGAGCAAAGGCTGCTATGATCAGAAACATCAAAAATTTTTTCATTTATTCTCTCCTTGGAATTAAATTTTAATATATGCTTTTTTCGATAACAATGTTTCATAGCATAACCAACATTTTTTTGTAAATAATTTAAAAACTGAATTTTATATCAAAGACGATCTTATCGTTATCCTTAAATCTTTCTAAGATCGGGTTATCGCCGCCTTCATACAGGATGAACCCGCCATTAAGAATAATACTGTCAGTCAATTCATATTCGGACGCAAACCGGTACATCGATCCGTCTTTACCCTTTTCCCCGTAGACAGCGCCCATTAAGATAATTTCAAGCCGTTCATTAAAAAAATTCCGGGAAAGTCTGATTGAACTCTGCAGGCTGTTTTCTTTGTGGCCCGTGTTTTTTTCAATCAGGCCAAGGTCCTTCAGGTGTTCGTTCATGACTTCAAGCATCAATGTCGTGTCAGAAAAACCGGAATACTCGATCCCGGCCAGCGTGTTTAATCGGCTGTGGTTGTTTTGTGAAAGGTTTATGATTGTTGTTCCTGAAAGGGTGTCATTGAGTCTTATGCCAGTGAAATAGGCGGCTTCAGATTTAACGAGCCAGTTTCCGAAGGCGAGATTTAAATCTGCACCGGCCATTTTTATCCGGGCGTGTTCCTGCGCGATTGAATCCCAGCTTTTGATCACTATATGAGAAAAATTGTTATAGACATTTGCAAAATAGAATTTCATGTCCCAGCCGCTGAACGTTCCACTTAATGAGGCTGCATACTCTGTGTTTGAAATATGATTCCCCGGAATTTCTTCAGACGGTGGGGGCTGGGTTGGTGCCGGGTAAAAATCGCTGCCGAATTCGGGGGTCTGGTTGAATCTGTGCTCGTGGATTGCAATGGCAGTAAGATTCCAGTCACCCCGAAAAAAATCGAGTTTGGTCATGGCCACCGGAAGTCTTAAATTATCAAGATCATTCATATTCGATGGTTTAGGATCCTGGAGGTTCAAGGGATTCAGGATATCAGTGACGCGGATACTATCTGATTTCCCCCAGACAACGACCTGTCTGCCTGCTTTTATATCAAACCAGTCGGTGATGCTGCCTTCAATCCATGCTTTTTTAAGCTCCCCACCGCTTTCGTAATTGTCGATAACGTCATCCGTAGCATCATCACGATCATTGATTGAGTATGATGCATCGTAAAATCCATTTCCGGAGACAGAGAGTTTCCATGATTTATAGAGAGCGGCATTGAGTTCAAGAAAAAGCTCTGATTTGAGCTTTGAGAGACCCCGCCAGTCCATTTGGCCGGAATCCGGTTTATTGTGTGCTGTGTTTACAGCCGAGGAGAGTTTCAGGTGGCCTTTCATATTAATTTTGGTGGATAAAAAACTTTTTGCTGATGATACGTCTTCTGTTTCAAGCTCTTCTGAGCCGGAGTCCTCATCTGACTCAGCGAAATCATCGTCAGAAAAATCATCGTCAGAAAAGTCATCGTCAGAAAAGTCGTCGTCAGAAAAATCAGCATCGGCTGAATCATCAAAATTTTCAATTGTAGATTTCTCATCCCCGATTGCTGTTTCAGAAAAACAGGGTGATGACGAAAATAAAATGAAAAGACTAAGGACAGCAAGAATCAAAAGAGGTTTGACGATATTCATGTGATCTCCGCTTATATAACATAAAGAATATGATGGGCGTGTTTCTTTTTGCTCATCCTTCATACAGATTGTTTGATGCACTAAAGAATCTGTAAAGACATTATTTATCACTAACAGTCATAAACAAATATCAAACTATTTTTATGGAGAAACCGGGGTAATTATTTTTTTATTACTAAAAACTATACTCAAAATTTGCATAGACCCTGTCACTGTCTTTGATATTGCTAAGGAGTATCATCTCATTACCATCGTACAAAATTGCTCCCAGTGTTATTACAAAATTATCAGCCATGTCGTAATCTGCGGAAAGTCTGATCATGTTTCCTTCATCAAGGCTGTCACCGTAGAGCATGACAAGAGCGGTTGTGCTCAGTTTCTCATTAAAAAAACTCCGGGTGGCTCTTATCGTTGCCTCCAGGGCATCTTCACTTATTTTAGCCTCAACGGAATGGCTGTCTAAGTCCCATATATGAGTATTCATAGCCTCTATGGTCAGTGTTGTATCTTTAAAACCGGAATATTCAAGACCAATAAGGGATTTAAGTGAGTTAAATCTTTTCTGAACTTCCCGCCTGATATATGGTGATACACTGATGTTTATATAGTCAGAAAAATTAACATTTTTAAAGAATGCCACTTCACCCTTTACGAGCAGATTTCCGATGGCTATATTAGCATCCCCCCCGATCATTGTCTGGCGTGAATAGAGAAATTCAAAGTTGGAATTGGCAAATGAAACAATATTAAAGTACGGATTTTTCTCATAAAAATCGGCATAATAAAGAGACGCATCCCACCCTGAAAAAGTACCGGATAAAGCTACACCGTACTCTGTATTTGATGAATGTTCTGAGGGCTCGTTATCGGGTATGATCAGTGGGTAAAAGAAATAGTCACTGCCGGGTTCCGGGAGTTTGTTAAACCGCTTTTCATGTATGGCAATAGCACTGACATTAATAGGGCCGATATAATAATCGAGTTTTGTCATAAAGACAGGCAGTCGCATATCTTCAAGGTCTGTCATGCCGGGTGTTTTCATGTTAACCGGGTTTAAAACATCTGTAACCCTTATATTGTCTGATTTTCCCCAGACAACAATCTGCCTTCCGAATTTAATATCGAGTCCACTGATAATGCTGCCACTGATGTATGCCTTTCTGAGTTCTGCGCCGGATTCTTCTTCATCAAGGATTTCATTAGAATAATCATCCCTGCCATTTATAGAAAAAAGGGTATCATACCAGGTGTTGCCGGATATTTTGATTTTCCATGATGCCGGCAGATCAATATCGAGCTCAAGAAACAGATCCGTTTTCAGGCTGGATATATTCCGCCAGTCCGTTTGACCAGCATCTGGTTTATCCTGAGAAATATTGTCAACAACAGAGAATGTAACATCTCCGTTTAGATTAATAAAAGACGGCAGCAGCTTTTTATCGGTTTCCCGGACAATCGGTTCTGATGGTTCATCTGAGGATTCAAAATCATCCATGTCATCTGTACTTTCAAAATCATCAATGCTCTCATCGACACTACTGCCGGGTGAAAGTGCTTCAGCCGGGCAATAATGGATATCACTGAAAAGAAGTATGAATAAGCACAGCAGAATACCGGTAAAAAGCTTTTTAAAGGCCATCTTATAATCCTTTTTTAATTCGCCTTAAAGTAAAGAGATCATCTGACAGATTCTGGTTAAATTTTACATTGCTGACTTTTATATGGGTTTTGTGCTTGACCGATTTACCAAGCTTTTTAACAACTTTTATTTCAAGAGGCATCCACACATTGTCAATGAGTTCTACCTTGTTAAAGTCAATCAGTTTTACATAACCGCCGTCTTTGGTCCATGATTTGATTCTTGTGATGACATAATTATCCTGTCTTACTGCCAGTATCGATTTTTTATAGCCGGTCTCATCGATGACGTCTTTTGTTTTTGGCATGGATTCAATAATCCAGACTTTATCCCCTTTAATGAGGGCCTCTTTTTTTATCGTATAATTGTAATCTGACAGTTCTCTTGAGCTCATATCAGAATAATTCAGATCTGACCCCATGAAGCTGCCGTCTTTGTCTGAAGAGGCAATTCTTTTTGGTTTGCCAAGGGCTGGCAGATAAAGCCATTGATCATCATCTTTTTCCGGTGCGTCATACCCAAACGTTAAAAAACCGGTGTTTCTGATATTGGCCGGTTTTTCAATAAACATGATCTGCTTGGTATCTTCACCATAATCTTTTGAGTAAACCTTAAAGTGTTTTTCCCTTTTATTCCCTTTTTTATCAATAAGAATCATCAGCATGTCACTGGTTCTGTGATCGCCGTCGTCACGATCTTCAGCTTTCTGCATAATTTCACGGGCCTTTGCATCGTCAGCCATTGCATATGATGGCATTGTAAGTGAAAAGGTGATTAATAGAAGCGTTGCTGTAAGTAATAATTTGCGCATTTAGACCTCCAAATTAGTATATTAGAAATACGTATAGATACAATTTTTAAACAAACCGGCAACTAATTTACATCTGTTTTTTGTCTGCGGTTGATAACGATCATAAGAGCTGGCGCAATAAAATAATCTGAAAGCAGAGCAAGGATTATTGCTGAACCAGTTAGAAGCCCGAAGTTAAAAAGGTTTTTCATATCTGCAAATATAAATACGAAAAAACCGGTGGAAAGCACGCAGGTTGTAACCAACATGGCCTTTCCGGTTGTCATCAGGGTCTCTTTAACAGCAGCTTCCGCATTGCCTGTCTCTTCAAAATATCGTCTGAAATTATGCATAAAATGTATTGTGTCATCCACCGCAAGGCCAATGGCGATACTGCCAACAAGCATGCAGAAAAGATCCATCGGGATTCCGGCCCATCCCATAACGCCTAATACAATAATAATTGGTGCAATATTGGGTATCATGGATAACAGCCCGATGCGAACTTTGCCAATCAGGAATATCATAAGACATGTAATAATGACAAGGGCATATCCGTAACTCTTTTGCATACTTTTTATTGCACTGGCTATGACTCTTGTGAACAAAGAGACCATACCGGTAATTTCAATTTTTGCTTCGGGGAATTTTTGTGTGAAGTGGGTTTCAACGGTTTTAATAAAATCGGTGTACGCAACAGCATCTATGAAAGGGACTTTAATCGTGAATCTTGCCCTGGAAAAGGTGGAGTCTGTGAAATCTTCCAGGTCGTCTGAGCCACTGTTTTCAAACATAAACAGCTCCTGAGCAACAAGGTCTTTTTGTTGGGGAACGGTATAAAATAGAGGATCATTCTCATGTAGTGCCTGATTGGTCTCTTTGATGACCGTAGAGAGCGTCCAGGCTTTTCCGGAAAAGACTTTTTCAGATTTATAGGCATCAAAGACAACCACACTCTCTTCAAGTCTGTTAAGGACATCAGGATCATAGAGCCCATTCGGTTTCTGCATGTCGACAATGATTTCAAGGCTTGTACTGCCTTTAAGCTCATGGTCAATTTTTTCATTGGCAATTCTGCCTGAATTGTTACCCGGAAGCCACTTCATAGGATTATGAGACACATTGATTCTTAATGCGCCGGTAATTGAAATTAAAATGATCAACGTTGAAATAATTAGTACCATATAAGGATGTTTTATAGAGGCATTACTGATACGTGTAAGGAGTCTGTCCGATAACGGGACAGCCATTTTTTCACTATCTGTTTTCGTAAAGGCGGGTTTTAATGGAATAATTGCAAGGAGTGCCGGAAGTAGAAAAACAGTAAAAAAAAGTGCAAGAAGGACTCCTATGGCTGAAAAAATACCAAGATCGGCAATCGGTGCAACTGCAGCGGTTGAAAATGATAAAAGGCCCCCTGCTGTGGTGAGACTGGTCATTAGAACGGCAAGGCCTGAGTGACCAAATGCATAGACAACAGCCTCTTTTTTTTGTCCGAATTTATTAAAATGCTGAAAGAAAATCACAAGGATATGGACCGCATCACCAACGCCAACCGCAAGAATAAAAGAGGGGAGTATCTGGGTTGGCAATTTAAGTGCTGTACCTGTTGCAGCCATGAGGCTGATTGTTGAGAGGAGTGAAAAGATTACAACAACCAGTGGCAGTATGATGCCGGAAATCCGCCGGAACATGATAAAAAGCAACACGGCAATTGTAATGATCATTATTTTAATGAATTTTTTTACATCACTCACCATAGTCCTTTTCAAAAAATCAGATATAACCGGTGACCCGGCAATATAAATTTCTGTGTTGCCAAAATTGTGTTTTGCCACGGTTTGTTCAACAGCTCTGATAACCTCGCTGTTCTGTTCGTCTGTAAGATAGGTACGCTCAACGGACGTTGTCTCCACATTTTCAGTCTTACTGTCATCTTCAAAATCATCATCATCGTTATTCTCACCGACCTCATCGGCATAACTTCTGGTTTGTATGATGATTGTCGTGACTGAACCATCCTCCGAGAGGAGCATGTTTTTATACATGACATTCGACATGGCTCGTTTTTTTATAAGGGCTATCTTTTCAGGTGTGTCTGGCCAGTTTTCCAGAAGATCTTCGACAATCAGTTCATCTTTGTCACCCCGGGTGTTTCGGGCGTTGACAAGGCTTGTAACCTCCTCTAAATATGGAAGGCTTTCATTTAAATCATTGTGCAGCGCCTTAAGTTTTTTAAGAAACACGCCGTCAAAAACAGTGTCCGGTTTGAAGGCAATGATAACCATTTCATCTCTGCCAAACTGATCTCTGAATTTTTCATAGGTTTTAAGCGCCGGGTCATCTTTATGTAAAAAACCTTCAGTCGATGTATCTATCGTCCGTTTGGGGAACTGTGTGCCAACAAGGCAGATCACAGCAGCCAAGATTAGCACAAGTGTTTTAAAACGATTTTCAAAGATAGCAGCTGCAAGTATTTCAAACCATGCTTCAATTCTGTTTCTAACGGCTGTCATTTTGTAACTCCTTATTGCCTGAATTGCGAACCTGCCGAAAGCGGCGTTTTTTCAGACTGTTTTACTATTTGCTTATTACCTTTTTACAGCATTAAGAATGAGCTGTTCAAATTCAGTGACTACAGAGCCTGAAAGATCGTCCGGGTGATTTCTAACGGTGTCCGGGAGCTCATTATATTTTAGTCTGATCGGGTTACTTGTTTTGTAAAAGGTCATGGTTGCGATAATCATAAATTGTATCAATATTGGTGTCGGTTTTGAAAAGAGTCCTTTTTGTTCACCTTCATTGAGAATCTCAGTCAGTTTATCCAGCATACGGCCGATAATATGGATAACGTCTGTAGGCAGATTTTTGCCACCGGCCGCATGTTCCCACATTAGTATATTGGGGAATCCCGGGTTATTATCAATTGTTTCCGCAATTTTCCGGATGTAAATTTTTAATTTTTCTTCGGGGCTTTTTGACGCATCAATCAACCCCTCAACAGAAGAGAACGTCTTGCCAAAGATTGACTGGAGTACACATGAGTACAACACTTCTTTATTGCCGATATTATAATAGATAGTGGCCTTGTTAACACCCGCACGTCTGGCAATCTCATCGACTCTGGCACCGGAGTAGCCTGTCTCTGCAAAGACGGATGTTGCAGCACGAATGATTGTGTCCCTGGCATTTGCTCTTATTCCCATGCGGTGTCCCCGGATCAAAAGAGTAAACTAACTGTTTAGTTAAACTAAACAGTATAATTGTACGCAGGCAGAACATTGTCAAGAAAAAATGGTAGCAAACTATGAAAGCGTTACTGTATTATACGCTTATCCAGGATTCTAAATGGGCCTATACATGGTTGATTTAATGTGATATTGCATTGATTAAACTTGAATAAACATACAATAACAGGTGACGTTTGAATACCATCAAACCCAAAAGTACAAATACAACCAGGCACAAGAGTCTTGTGTCGAGACAAAACCGGGAAACCCTCCATCGCCACAAAGGAGCTGTGCTCTGGTTCACAGGGCTGTCAGCATCAGGGAAATCAACAATTGCCCATATGGTGGAAGACAATCTGTATAAAATGGGTTGCTCAACGTATGTTTTTGATGGTGATAATGTCCGTCATGGTCTTTGTGGCGACCTTGGATTTTCAGATGAAGACCGGGCAGAAAATGTCAGACGAATTGGCGAAATGGTAAATCTCTTTATTGATGCAGGGACTATAGCCATCACAGCCTTTATTTCTCCCGTAAAAAAAGATAGAGATAAGGTACGGGCCCTGACAGGTGATGATAACTTCATTGAAATTCATATCGATTGTCCTGTTGAGGTTTGCATTGAAAGAGACCCTAAGGGCATATATAAAAAAGCAATTTCCGGAGAAATAACTGAATTCACGGGTGTCACTTCTCCGTATGAAGTACCTTCCAATCCGGAAATAAGAATAGAATCAGACAAAGAAAATTTTGAAACAGCTGCCCGTAATGTCGTCGATTATCTTGTAGAACGGGGATTGTTTTTAAAAACTGACTTGAGAGACAAAAAATGAAAAATATACTTGTAACAGGTGGTGCCGGATTTATAGGGTCAAATTTTATTCGTCATGTTTTGGCAAAAAAAACAGATTGGCATATCGTCAACCTTGATGCCTTAACTTATGCCGGTAATTTGAAAAACCTGACCGATATTGATGATAAAAAAGAGTATTCCTTTGTCCATGGTGATATCAGGGACGCTGAGTTGTTGAAACGCCTTTTTGAAGAATACCGTTTTGGCGGGGTATTTCATTTTGCAGCAGAGTCCCATGTCGACAGATCGATTCTGAATCCGGAAGAATTTCTGGATACTAATATTACGGGTACATTCAGACTTCTTGATGCAAGTCTGAAGTTCTGGAAAGCAAACGGCGCTTCACGTGGTTTTCGTTTTCTCCATGTCTCCACCGATGAAGTTTATGGCAGTCTGGGACCTGATGGTGCTTTTTCAGAAACAACGCCGTATGATCCTTCGAGCCCTTATTCAGCCTCAAAGGCAGCTTCAGATCATTTTGTAAGAGCCTATAACAGGACCTATGGCCTGCCGACGCTGATTACAAACTGTTCGAATAATTATGGACCATTTCAATTCCCGGAAAAACTGATTCCGTTGATGATTCTGAATATTAAAGAGGGTAAGCCGCTGCCTGTTTATGGTGATGGCTCCAATATACGGGACTGGCTCTATGTCCTTGATCACTGTGAAGCACTTTCTGAGGTTTTTGACAAAGGAAAACCCGGCGCGACTTACAATGTTGGCGGTGGTGTTGAAATGAAAAATATTGATATTGTCAATACGATCTGTGATCTTGTTGACAAAAGGCTTGGCCGCACTGAATCGAGCAGAAAGCTGATTACATTTGTTGAGGACCGGCTGGGGCATGATAAACGGTATGCCATAGATTCAACAAAAATTGAAACAGAGATTGACTGGAAAGCATCCTACACACTTGAAAAAGCACTTGCTGAAACCGTTGACTGGTATCTGGGTAATACTGAATGGGTTGCGTCAGTACAGAGTGGTGAGTACAGAGAGTGGCTTGAGACCAATTATACAAAACGATAAATGAAAGAGACTAAATAAATGAAAGGAATAATCCTTGCCGGGGGCTCCGGCACAAGGCTTTACCCGGTAACCCTTGCGGTCAGTAAGCAGTTGATACCGGTTTATGATAAACCGATGATCTACTACCCGCTGTCGGTGCTTATGATGTCGGGCATTAAAGATATTCTTATTATATCAACCCCTGAGGATCTGCCTCGTTTTGAACATCTTTTTGGTGACGGGGCAAAGTGGGGGCTCTCCTTTGAATATAAAGAACAGCCAAAACCGGAAGGGTTGGCTCAGGCCTTTCTCATAGGTGAAGATTTTATCGGAGATGATAATGTCTGCCTGATTTTAGGTGATAATCTCTTTTACGGGCAGGGGCTCACTGAAAAACTGAGAAGTGCCGCAGCGAGAAAAACCGGTGCAACTGTTTTTGGTTATTGGGTCAGTGATCCTGAACGATACGGTGTGGTAAGCTTTGATAACGACGGCGTTGCGATTGATATTGAGGAAAAACCGGTTGCCCCGAAATCGAACTATGCCGTAACCGGTCTCTATTATTATGATAATCAGGTTGTAGATATTGCAAAAAAGCTCAAACCTTCCAAAAGAGGGGAATATGAAATAACAGATGTTAATAAAGCCTATCTTGACATGGATATGCTGAATGTTGAAAAAATGGGACGGGGAATTGCGTGGCTCGATACAGGTACCCATGATTCGCTCAATCAGGCATCCGGCTTTATTGAGACTGTTGAGAAACGGCAGGGACTTAAAGTTGCCTGTATAGAAGAAATAGCTTACCGAATGGGGTATATTGATGCGGATCAGGTGAAAGAACTTGCTGAGCCTTTGATGAAGAATCAATATGGCCAGTATTTACTCCAAATGCTTGAGCATGATTGGGATTTATGAAGATAATTGATACAACTATTAATGATGTTAAAATAATTGAGCCTGTTGTTTTTGGCGACTCAAGAGGGTTTTTTATGGAAACCTTCAGGGATAGTTTTTTTAAAGAGAACGTTTCAGATGTCACGTTTGTGCAGGATAATCACAGCAAGTCTACACGCGGTGTTTTGCGTGGACTTCACTATCAGGTGGAAAAGACACAGGGCAAACTTGTCCGTGTTATTTCCGGAGAAGTCTTTGATGTTGCAGTTGATATCAGACAGGGCTCACCCGATTTCGGGAAATGGGTCGGGACAGTGATTTCAGCTAAAAATAAACGAATGCTCTGGATTCCAGCAGGGTTTGCCCACGGTTTATATGTAATGAGCGATGAAGCTGAATTTGTATACAAATGTACTGATTATTATGTACCTGAATTTGAACGCTCAATTATGTGGAACGATCCGGAAATAGATATTGATTGGCCATTGGTTAATAATGAACACCCGCAGTTGTCACCAAAGGATGAAAGTGGTGTTCTGTTAAAAAATGCAGAGATTTTCATATGAATGTATTAATCATTGGTGCACACGGCCAGCTTGGGACCGAGCTTCAAAAAGCCTGTCCTCAAAATATAGAAATTGTAGCTATGGATTTTCCTGAGATTGATCTTTGCAACCGGGATTCTATCTATCAGGCGGTAAAGGACTCTGAACCCGATTGGGTTATCAATGCCGCTGCCTATACGGCTGTCGACCTTGCGGAATCCGAACCGGATAAAGCAGCACTTATCAATTCAGGAGGTGTTAGGCATCTTGCTCAGGCTGTAAAAGAGCAGGGCGGCCGTCTTGTTCATATCTCCACTGATTTTATTTTTGACGGACAAAAAGGACGCCCATATTTACCAGATGACACACCGGCACCTCAGTCTGTCTACGGGCAAACTAAACGCGACGGTGAGAACGCAGTCCTTGAAATTTCCGGAGATCAATCTTTGATAATCCGAACAGCCTGGCTCTATTCCGTGACCGGCAATAATTTTGTTAAGACCATGTTAAAACTTATGGCTGAACGCGATAGTCTCAATGTCGTTGATGACCAGATTGGAACCCCATGCTGCGCTTCCGGCCTTGCACAGACTGTCTGGCAGGCAATAGAACGAAAGGTCACAGGTATATTCCACTGGACAGATGCCGGTGTTGCAAGCTGGTATGACTTTGCAGTTGCCATTCAGGAAGATGCTTTGGCTTTAGGCATTTTAGAGGAACAAATACCAGTTAACCCGATACCGTCAATAAGTTACCCCACACCAGCGAAAAGACCGTCATACAGTGTACTGGATAAAACCTCTGCTATCAATGAGATCGGAATGGTGCCAGTTCACTGGCGTGTTCAGCTTCGGGAGATGTTGAAAGAGTTGTAGTTGAATGCGATTTTGATGTTGAGGGAAGATTGTGAAAATCCTGTAATTTACTCCCAGGGTAAGAATATATTATTAATGAAATTATGCGATTAAGGATTACAGGAATAATATAGTTATCTGTAGTCTGGATCATTGGGAAATCAACCAGAACGATAAAATTTTCTTCACCCA
>JQIA01001646.1_pt1 | contig 11976 bp, 12 predicted proteins | sample 811431 | NCBI WGS metagenome assembly JQIA01 (sample SAMN02998118, study PRJNA258478) | marine sediment metagenome | biome: marine; feature: seafloor; material: sediment; isolation source: oil-polluted sediment collected from 3 locations (0.5 km, 0.7 km and 0.9 km)... | place: USA: Gulf of Mexico ... | reverse complement strand
GATATTTCTAAAAATATCAGGTGTTAAGATCAGCAGCATTAAGCTGCTTTTTCTTCCATCTTACGAGCTTTTTCTACTGCTTCGTCGATATTACCGACCATGTAGAAAGCTTGCTCAGGTAAGTGATCATACTCACCTTCTAAAATGCCTTTAAACCCACGAATTGTTTCTTTCAGTGCAACATACTTACCAGGAGAACCAGTAAATACTTCAGCAACAAAGAAAGGCTGCGAGAAGAATCTTTCGATCTTTCTTGCGCGAGCAACAGCTGCCTTATCTTCTTCAGATAATTCGTCCATACCCAGAATAGCGATAATATCTTTCAGCTCTTTATAGCGCTGAAGTGTACCCTGTACATTTCGTGCCACATCATAGTGCTCTTGACCAACAACCAATGGATCAAGCTGACGTGATGTTGAATCCAAAGGATCAACCGCAGGATAAATACCAAGCTCAGCAATTTGACGAGAAAGTACAACTGTCGCATCAAGGTGAGCAAATGTTGTCGCTGGAGACGGGTCAGTTAAGTCGTCCGCAGGTACATATACCGCTTGAATAGAGGTGATTGATCCGGTCTTAGTCGATGTAATACGCTCTTGAAGCATACCCATTTCCTGAGCAAGAGTCGGTTGATAACCAACCGCTGAAGGCATACGACCTAACAGAGCCGATACTTCCGTTCCTGCAAGTGTGTAACGGTAGATATTGTCGACAAACAATAGAACGTCACGACCTTCATCACGGAAATATTCCGCAATAGTCAAACCCGTTAAGGCAACACGTAGTCTGTTTCCTGGTGGCTCATTCATCTGACCATAAACAAGAGAAACCTTGTTCAAAACGTCAGAATCTTTCATTTCGTGATAGAAGTCATTACCTTCACGAGTACGTTCACCAACACCAGCAAATACAGAGTAACCACTGTGCTCAATAGCAATATTACGGATCAACTCCATCATATTTACTGTCTTACCAACACCAGCACCACCAAATAATCCAACCTTACCACCTTTGGCAAATGGACATACAAGGTCGATAACCTTAATACCAGTTTCCAGCAATTCATTACTTGCTGACTGATCTTCAAAGCTTGGTGCTTTACGGTGAATAACCCATTTTGTGTCTTCGCCAATATCACCAGCTTCATCAATTGGGCGTCCTAGAACATCCATGATACGGCCTAGTGTCTTAGTGCCGACTGGAACTTTAATAGCTTCTCCAGTATTTTCAACAACTAGTCCACGCTTAAGCCCATCAGTTGAACCTAGGGCAATCGTACGTACGACTCCATCACCAATCTGTTGTTGTACTTCTAGTACAATATCAGTGTCAACAACGGTCAGGGCGTCATATATCTTTGGTACGCTATCGCGTGGAAATTCCACGTCTACAACCGCGCCAATGATCTGAACAATTTTACCTGCGCTCATTTCGGATACTCCTCAGTAAAGCTCTATACAGTACTACTCTGCCTATACGGCAGCAGCACCACTAACAATTTCAGAAATTTCTTGTGTGATTGCTGCCTGACGGGCCTTGTTATAGACCAACTGTAGATCATCAATCAGATCTGCAGCATTATCAGACGCACTCTTCATCGCTACCATTCTAGCAGCTTGCTCACTGGCGATATTTTCTACCATTCCCTGGAATACCAATGATTCAACATATCTTAATAAAACAGAATCAAGCACAACCTCAGCCTCTGGCTCATACAAGTAGTCCCAATTCGATTTTACTTCTTTATCTTCTGACGCTTTTAGCGGCAATAGTTGTTCTACTGTCGGCTTCTGCGTCATCGTGTTAACAAATTGGTTATAGCACAGATAAACTCTGTCAATTTTGCCTTCACGGTATGCATCAAGAATAACTTTGACCGTACCAATTATCTCTGAAACCTGTGGCTTATCGCCAAGGTGTGAGATTGCAGCACTTATTTCGACATTGGTGTTTTTAAAGAATTGGCTGCCTTTGCTACCAATGCTTGCCATTTCGACACCAGCATCTTTTTGTTGCCATTCACGCATACTCTGTACAGTTGCCTTGAACAAGTTTATGTTCAAGCCTCCACAAAGGCCGCGGTCTGAACTAATCACGATGTAGCCAACTTTTTTGACTTCATCATGCTTAACTAAGAACGGATGGCGATATTCTGGATTAGCATGTGCAATATGACCAATCACTTTATGCATCATTGCTGCATAAGGTCGAGTCGCTCTCATTTGATCCTGAGCACCGCGAATCTTACTGGCAGATACCATCTCGAGGGCCTTGGTGACCTTACGAGTGTTCTGCACACTACGAATCTTGGTTACAATTTCTCTTGCGCCAGCCATTTATATGCCCTTTACACCATTAGTCCTGGTTACTACCAAGAACCTGTTTCAGAAAACTCAGTGAGTGCCTTTGTTAATGCAGATTGTATATCCGCATTATAATCGCCAGTCTCATTGATTTTATCCATCAAATCGCTGTTATTGCCGTTCATATAAGCATGCAATGCCGACTCATACGTGCCAATTTCTGGCATATCAAGCTTATCTAAGAAGCCTTTTTCAACAGCAAACAACGTCACAGCCATTTCAGCTACTGATAGCGGCGAGTATTGCGCCTGCTTCATCAGTTCTGTTACACGCTGACCACGCTCTAACTGTGCACGTGTCGTTTCATCAAGGTCCGATGCAAACTGAGCAAATGCTGCAAGTTCGCGATATTGAGCCAATGCTAAACGAACACCACCACCAAGTTTCTTAATAATCTTGGTTTGTGCTGCACCACCTACTCGTGAAACAGAAAGACCGGCGTTAATTGCTGGACGTATACCTGCGTTAAACAAGTCTGTCTCAAGGAAGATCTGACCGTCCGTAATCGAAATTACGTTTGTCGGTACGAATGCAGATACGTCACCCGCTTGTGTTTCAATAATTGGTAATGCTGTTAAAGAACCTGTTTTGCCTTTAACTTCACCATTTGTTAAACGCTCAACATAGTCCGCATTTACACGAGCCGCACGCTCAAGTAAACGTGAGTGCAAATAGAATACATCACCAGGATATGCTTCACGACCAGGTGGACGTTTTAATAACAACGATACCTGACGATATGCCCATGCCTGCTTAGTAAGGTCATCATAAATTATTAATGCATCTTGGCCTTTGTCACGGAAGTATTCTCCCATGGCGCAACCAGCATATGGTGCCATGAATTGCATTGCTGCAGATTCAGAAGCACTGGCATTAACAATAATTGTATGACCTAAAGCACCATGCTCTTCAAGTTTGCTTACCACTGAAGCAACTGAAGATTGTTTTTGACCAATAGCCACGTAGATACAAACAACACCTGTACCCTTCTGGTTAATAATCGCATCGATTGCTACAGCAGTTTTACCTGTCTGGCGGTCACCAATGATTAATTCACGCTGACCACGTCCGATTGGTACCATCGCATCAATCGCTTTAATACCTGTTTGTACAGGCTCATCAACTGATTGACGTGAAATAACACCTGGAGCTACTTTCTCAACAGGAGAGCTTGATTCAGCTTCAATTGGACCGGCACCATCGATTGGATTTCCAAGTGCATCAACCACTCGTCCAATAAGTGCTTCACCTACAGGAACTTCAAGAATACGGCCTGTACAGCGTGCTGTATCGCCCTCTGAAATATTCTCGTAGTCTCCAAGAATTACAGTACCTACTGAGTCACGCTCAAGGTTCAAAGCTAATCCGTAGACTTGGCCTGGAAACTCGATCATTTCACCTTGCATGGCACCTTCTAGGCCATGAATACGTGCAATACCGTCAGCTACACTAACGACAGTACCTTCATCACGTGCCTCAGAGACAACTTCGAAGTTTTCAATTCGCTGACGAATCAGCTCACTAATTTCTGATGGATTCAATTGCGTTTGCATGGGTTAACCCTTAGCTCACTGGACCGCAGTTATTGCGGTCTCAAGTTTGTTTATCTTGTTAAGGCTTCTTCAAGCCTCTGCAGCTTTCCTCTAATAGACGCATCTATTACCAGGCCACCTGCTCTCATTACTGCACCGCCCATGACATTATGGTCAATTTCGACCTCAACGCTCACTTCGCTGTCCAACTTCTTTGATAAAGCCTTTGCCAAACGTTGGCGCTCTTCATCATTCAGTTCAACCGCGCTTATCGCGATAACATCCTGCGTATGCTCTACACCAGCACGTAGGCCGGCATACTGACTTCTTATTTCTGGTAAAATTGCCAGACGATCGTTCGCTGCTAACATATCAATGAAAGCTTTGAACTGATCACTCAAGTTATCAGCTGCAACATCTTTAAAAATATTACTTCTATCTTCCGATCCAACACGCGGGTCACCATAAATGGGACGCATTTGTGAATCTTCAGCAATCAGGGCAGACAGATCTAACATATCTCCCCATGACTGTAGTAGCTCGTGACTTTGCGCAAACTCAAATGCTGCTTTAGCATAAGGTCTTGCGAGTGTACTCAAACCTGCCATGACTAAAGCTCTGCTACAAGTTTATCAAGAAGCTGTTTATGTGCTGCCGCATCAATTTCTTTCTGCAGTAGCTGTTCAGCTCCTTTAATCGCCAGTGAACTTACGTCTTTACGTAATTCTTCACGAGCACGACTTGCATGCTGGTCAATTTCTGCGGTTGCCGCTGTTAGCTGGCGCTCACGTTCTTTGACTGCATCGTCTTTTGCCTGATCAGCAACTTGTGACGCACGCTGATGAGCTTGTTCCAAAATCTCAGAAGCCTGAACTCTAGCCTCTTTGATTACGTCACCTGCTCGTTCCTGCGCAAGACGTAAGTCCTGCTCAGCACGGTCGGAAGCTGCCAGACCATCGGCAATTTTCTTTTCACGTTCTTCCATGGCACCCATAATTGGTGGCCACACATACTTCATGGTGAACCAAGCCAAGGCCAGGAAGACAGCCATTTGAATGAACAATGTGATATTAATGCTCACTGTTCTCTCTCCAATGTCCGATGATTGACAAAATTTACGCTAAAAAGCGTAAATTAACCTGCTGCAACTGCTAAAACAGCTTGAGCAAACGGGTTAGCAAAGGTAAAGAACAATGCGATACCAACGCCGATCATTGTTACCGCGTCAAGAAGACCCGCAACGATGAACATTTTAACCTGAAGCATTGGAACCATTTCTGGTTGACGAGCTGCACCTTCTAAAAAGCGACCACCCAATATACCAAAACCAATAGCAGTACCCAGGGCACCCAGACCAATGAGAAGTGCGACCGCAATTGCAGTCATGCCTTGAACATCAGCTATCAGTGCTGCTGTATTCTCCATTGTATTCTCCACCTAATTATATGAAAAAGTTAAAATTAATGATCTTCATGAGCCATACTGAGATATACAATCGTCAGCATCATAAAGATAAATGCCTGCAAGGTAATAATGATCAGGTGAAATAACGCCCAACCCAAACCTAACAGAAACTGCGCTACACCGAGTACAGGATTGGCATCTGCCACCTCACCCAGAGTAAATACTGCGAGAAGCAAGAATATCAACTCACCCGCATAAAGGTTACCGAACAAACGTAGTCCAAGCGAAATAGGCTTGGCAATTTCTTCGATAACTTTTAATAAAAGATTTACCGGCAACATCTTAGGACCGAAAGGCTGAAAAGCAAGCTCTTTCGCAAAGCCTTTCACACCCTTAATCTTAATGCTGTAGTAAATTATCATAAAGAAAACAGCAAATGACATACCAAAGGTTATGTTCAAATCTGTTGAAGGAACAACACGCATCTCTTGAATTCCAATTGCCGAACCCAACACTGGTAACAAATCAACCGGTATTAAGTCCATGAAATTCATCAAAAAGACCCAGACAAAAATTGTCAAAGCCAGCGGAGCAATGAACTTGCTCGTTCCATGATATGTATCTTTTACCTGCTGATCTACAAACTCGAGGATTATTTCCACAAAGTTTTGAAGCTTACCAGGCACATCCGAAGTTGCTTTTCTAGCAACCTTGGTAAAGACAAATAAGAATATCATTCCTAGAAGGACCGAATAAAACACACTATCGACATGGATGGTCCAAAAACCTTCGCCTGTCGTGAAATTTTTAAGGTGATGCTGAATATAACCCACAACCGAGCCACCGCTCTCGTGCGTTTTTTCAGAAATCGACCCTAGCAAAAGTTTCATCATTTGATTCGCTCTTAATATCTTATTTCAATATTCAAAAGGTTTTTACTCAGGCCCAATTCTTGCCCAGAGCAACCCAGTACACGATAAGGGTGGTACAAAACCCGGTTAGAATGGCCAGAAACTGGTGAGGTAAAACATATACCGCCAATCCAAAAAGAACCACTGCCAACATAAATTTTAATGCAGCCCCTCTAAACATTCGCTTCAGCGATTGTTCAGGAGTTAGCTCATCGCCTCCCAGTGATACAACAAACACCAGCACATTGAGTGCCACGCCTATCAATCCTCCTGAAAAACACGCTATAGCTGCCATTTTACCGGAAACCATCATAAAGATAGTTGCCACAATAACCGTCGGCACTAACTGCCAGACAACCATTTTTCGCAAAAAAAACAAACGTTTCCTTTCCATCTCTCAACCCAACCTAATTAACAGTATCTAATGCCAACTTTTACGTGCCATTTTTTACATGTTAGGCTTGTCAAAAAGCGGGCGCACTATACCAGCTTGCCAACACAAAATACAAGCACTTATTGAGTGTGAGCGGCGATTCTATTACGCTATGCTAATGAGGCATACTCCACCATTGGGAGGGGTATATTAACACTTGGTGATATATAGTCGCCACAAGCCCTTGTTATACAACAATTAATCCCTTTTTTTAAGGCATTAAATTAATTTATTTTTTATACAAAAGAACCATATTTCATATGAAAACTTCATTAAAAATTATTTGTTTTTCTCTCATTTCATTTTTTCTCCTGAGTTCCTGTGGACAAAAAGGTGATTTAGTTCCTGTGCAAGCACAAAACAAAAGCCAACAGACATCTCTCAATAAAACAACAACTAATTCATTTAGCCCAAGATCATGAAACGCATCAAATTCTATAAAATGCATGGCTTGGGTAATGATTTCGTTGTTATTAATCGTTTATTCGATAATATTGACTTAAGCCCTGATATTATTGCGAGCATGGCTTGCCGCCACACTGGCATAGGTTTTGATCAACTGCTTATACTAGACCCGCCGACCCGCCCCGGGTTTGATTTCTTTTATCGCATCTATAACTCAGATGGATCAAGTGCCGGACAATGTGGCAATGGCGCACGTTGCGTTACTTTATTAGCACAACATCTCCAGCTTTTCACACATAATAAAATCAGCATTCAAACAGCTTCAGGAGCCATGACTGCAACAATTACCAATAGCAATACTGTTATCGTGGATATGGGTCCTCCAGAAGAGTTAACTACCTCTCAAACTAACACGAAAGCTACTGCTTATATTGATGATAATGAATGGCAATTAGTTTCCATGGGCAACCCTCACGCAATTACCTTTACACAAAACCTTGAGCTACTAGACATTGAACCCATAGCTTTAAAATTACAAAGCAACCCTTTATTTACAGATAGCGTAAACGTCGGCTTTGTTCACATAATATCCGACCACACTGCCAAGCTAAGAGTCTATGAACGCGGAGCAGGGGAAACTCTTGCCTGCGGATCAGGTGCATGTGCTGCTGCAGTCAGCGCCATACGTACTGACCAGGCAAAAAGCCCCCTCACCCTCAAACTAGCAAAGGGCGAATTGAAAATCTCCTGGAAGCCCGGCTCTTCTGTTATGATGGAAGGGCCTGCATCACTGGTCTATGAAGGCACTTTTTTTCATCCTAAACCACCTGTAGAGTAGAATATACACATGAGCGAAATTGACGTATCACAGATTCGTAGCTACCTAAAAGACAACCCGGGTTTTTTAGCTGAAAACATGGATATTTTTACCGATTTAGAATTACCAACCCCTGATAAGAGCGTCGCCTCATTTGCAAATTACCAGAAACAGGCATTACAAAAAGAACTAGAAAGTACTCAACAACGCTTGACCAACCTCATTGAAACTGCCAGGACAAACCAATCATTGCTTCTGGATCTTTTTCATATGGGGCTTAAAATGGGATTTAGTACTACACCTAAAGATTCAATCAACACCCTTAAAACTGATTTACTCAAACGCCAGGGAATTGATTTATTGGTTATTTGGTCCAACACAACAGATTTACCTGGCAGCACAATTTTTCCTGCAAAAACTTCAGAACATACACAAAAACTTATCGCAGCCAACACAGCATTTTGTGGACACCTGTCCAGAGAGAAAATCAGAATTTACTTTCCAGATAAACCTGAAAGTTTACGATCTGTTGCATTACTACCTGTGATATATGATAAGCAGCACGTCATACTGGCGTTAGGAAGTGCAGATGACCAACGCTTTCATGCCAACATGGATACGACAATGCTTCAGTTCATCAAACCGGCTATTCTAGGTGTTCTTGAAAAAATACAACATCAAACACCATAAAATCTCTACAGAGTTTACCCCGCGAGTATGAAATTGACTAATACAGGGAAAAAAAAAGACCCAACAACTGAAGACAGCTCCGACCATCATGCGTTTCTGGTCTACTGCAAAGATATTCGTCAACTTTCGGACCACACCTGCAATGCCTATAGAAGAGATATTCTCAAGTCACGCGAACTTCTCGATAACCGACCATGGAATACATTAAAGCAGAATGATTTCAGGTCGCTAGCCGCACAATTATTCCGACGAGGACAAAGCCCCCGCTCTATCCAGCGAATTTTAAGCGCCATGCGTAGTTTTTATCGCTACCTTCAACAACATAAAATCTGTGATAGCAATCCGGTAGATGGTGTTAAGTCACCAAAGCCCGATAAAAAACTACCACAAACTCTCAGTGTTGATGACATGGATCGCCTGCTTAATTTTGAGGCAACAAGCCCGCAAGAAATTCGCGACAAAGCCATACTCGAACTATTTTACTCCAGTGGTTTACGTTTATCCGAACTACACGACTGCACAATCAACAACCTAAACCTTGATGAAGGACTGGTTCGCGTAACGGGAAAAGGCAACAAAACCAGAGTAGTACCTGTTGGAGCCAAAGCAAGAGAAGCATTAACCCAATGGCTTAATGAGCGCCAAACCTGGAATGGAGCACACTTGCCATTTGTCTTTTTAAGCAATAGAGGACAGGCACTTTCCAGAAGGTCCATTCAAACACGCATAAAATTACTCGCCCAGAAACAAGGCATATGGCAGAACATATATCCACACTTAATGCGACACTCTTTTGCATCCCACGTGCTGGAATCCAGCAATAATCTACGCGGAGTTCAAGAACTTCTCGGGCATGCTGACATCTCTACAACCCAAATTTACACACACCTGAATTTTCAGCATCTCGCTCAGGTATATGATAAAGCCCACCCGCGAGCAAAACGAAAGAAATAACCACACATAGTTTATGTCCCTAGCAACATTAAAAAGAGACTCAACAGGCACACAGAATGGTTTACACCCTCTGTTATTTTTTATCAACTTTACCTCACTTTACTTAACTTAAACTTGAGAGCTCTTGATTTACTCTTTTCTCACCTCAATATCAGATAGTCACCCTACACAGAAAAGTTAAAACACTTATGGCGGCTTTATTTCTAATTGCTTTTCTAGCTCTTACCATTATTTCGTATCTTGTATTTAAACCATTCTGGATTGACTACAAAAGAAAAGCCATTAAGGCACGACCATTCCCTAAAGAATGGCGAAAAGTACTGCAGAAGAATGTCCCGTATTTTCACAGCATGCCGACACACCTGCAATTGCAGCTAAAACAGAACATTCTTATTTTTGTAAGAGAAAAAAAGTTTTATGGCTTTGAAGGCATTGGGATTAATGATGAAATCAGAATAACCATAGCAGCACAGGCATGCCTATTGCTCCTCAATAGAAAAACCGCATATTATCCAAAACTTAGATCCATTTATGTTTATCCTGAAGCCTTTATTACCAACCATAAAGATACGGACTCCGCAGGCGTGGTGCAAAATAACAAAAGAGTGCTAAGCGGTGAGTCCTGGAGCCTAGGAAAAGTCATTCTATCCTGGAAAGATACTTTAGAAGGCGCTTCTGACATCCAGGATGGCCGTAACGTAGTCATACATGAATTTGCCCATCAGCTAGACCAAGAGACAGGGACTGCAAACGGCGCACCATTTTTGCGCCACAAAAACCGACAGTGCTGGTCCAACGTCCTGTCATCTGAGTATGAAAGGCTACGAGCACAAACCGCTACGGGTGAAGACTCATTACTGGATAAATATGGAGCAACTAACCCGGCAGAATTTTTTGCTGTTGCCAGCGAAGTGTTTTTTGAGCAGCCTTATCAACTAAGCGCAAAACACGCTTCACTATATCAACAACTCAAAGAGTTTTATCACGTTGATCCGGCAGAGTGGCATTAATTTTTACCATTTGACGAGAGCCAAAGAGCTGTGTTTGTGTTAGTTTTCTCTATAGGAATTTGCATATATCAAACCATTGAGATTCTGTTTCGACCCAAGTCTTTAGAGGTATAAAGGGCTTTGTCCGCTTTTTCAAATAATGTTTCCATCGTGTCTTCAGCTTCATTAATTACTAACCCAATACTGGCAGTTATTGCGATATCGTTCTCTTGGTGACTTGTTTCAATCAACTCCCTAAGTCTTTCTGCAAAAGTTAACGCTCCATCTATATCTGTATCAACCAATACCATTGCAAACTCTTCACCTCCCACTCTTCCACAAAAATCTATTTCTCGGACAGTGGACAGCATTGTATTTGCCACCCTTTTCAAAACTCGATCGCCCTCAGGGTGACCATAGGTGTCATTAACTTGTTTAAAATGATCTAAATCCATCATAAGCAAACATAAGCTTGCGTTATGTCTATTGGCTCGCTGTATTTCATGTGAAAGTGTTTCGAAGAAAAATCTTCTATTGTTAAGCGTTGTCAAAACATCTGTGTTTGCATCAAACTGTAACACTCGGTTAGCTTCCTTCAACTGCTCCCTCGCATCATGCAATTCATTCTGTGTTTTCTTTAATTCTGATATATCTCTAAATACGATCAAATATCCGCTGGTATTATCGCCATCAAGACTTAGAATAGTTTTCAAAGCTTGAAAGCTTTTCTCCCCAACTTTCACCTCTGAACATGTATTATCAATTATGGTTTCTAAGGTTTTGTTTTGTGATATTACTTGTAAAAAAGGCGTACCAATCACCTGTTTTTCGACCACGTCAAACAGCTTAACTGCCGATATATTTATATCTATAACTCGAAAGTTTTTCTCAACAACAACTATAGCATCGTCCATTTTTTCGAACAAAACACTACGCGCTATTGGTACTAACTGCAGTAAATTTTCTTTAAAAATAGCCCATGAAAAAACAAACAAAGCAAATGAAAAACCCAACGGTGTTAGGTCAACTTGATTAAAACCTGAAGCACCTGTGAGGTAAACCACATTCATTGACACAGCAACTATGGGCGCAATGATTATTGCCTTGACTCTTGAGCGCTGAAGGCGGTATCTAAAGTAACGATAAAGGGCATATATAGCTGAAGCCCCTACTAAGAAATATGAATATACCGTATGTAAAACAAACCAAGGCCCATGGGTTACCTTTATAATATCCACATCCGTGTGTATCACGTTAAAACTCTGCCAGATCAAATGATGATATTCGTTTGTCCAAACAAAAAGAACCGTCATTGCTGGAATAGCCGAGAGAAGAGCCATGTTTTTTTTCGTGATAAAATGCAACTTATCAAAAACAATCAATGAAAAAGAAACCCAGGCTACAGGCGTCATAACGATACCTAAATACTGGATTTTTGAAACAATGACTTTCGAGGCAATATCACCAAAAACCAAACC
>JQIA01001643.1_pt1 | contig 11992 bp, 10 predicted proteins | sample 811431 | NCBI WGS metagenome assembly JQIA01 (sample SAMN02998118, study PRJNA258478) | marine sediment metagenome | biome: marine; feature: seafloor; material: sediment; isolation source: oil-polluted sediment collected from 3 locations (0.5 km, 0.7 km and 0.9 km)... | place: USA: Gulf of Mexico ... | reverse complement strand
TTGCTCATCTAATCGTTGGGTTAGCAGGTTCAACTCAACTAACAAACCTACAGTATAGAGTAGGTTGTCTGGAAGTAGTTTTACCATAGTAGGGAATATTCGTTCAAGATCATCATCTCGTCGGGTAAACTCTTTTGGTGCATAAAGGTCTTTAAGTAAGAATTCTAAGCCTTGATGGTACCGTGATGTAGTATATAAATCCTGGTGGGTTCTTTTTAGGCGTGCCGCCTGCCAGTTGCTGAGTTCTGACATAGGTACTTCAAGTGACTTATCTGGGCGATACCTAAAGTTGTGGTAGTCGAGTAATAGTTGTTGGAGTCGTTCTGCATTCTCGCTTTTTACTTTGGTGTTAATTAACTTTTCCCTGGACATGAACTTCCCTTAGGTAAAAAACTGGATCCTCGGCCACACTGGGTGCTCACGAGGATGACAAGAGGGCTATTCTACACTATTGCTTAAGTGAAAGAGAAAAATGAAGCCTAAAAGCGGACGGCTATTGAGCAGCCTGTAAGCGAGGTTCTGGAGTGAAATCGAGAGAAGGAAGCCATTCCTGGCTATCAAGAGTAACAAAGTGGCTTGACGCCTCTGTTTCGATGATTCTCATTGAGTTAGGACTGTTTTCTGCGCTGGTTAGCATTAAACCTCTATCCAAAATTCTATCGACTTTCGCAATCAGGAAAGTACCATGTTTGATCTGTTTATAAACATCGAAGGGCGTTCTTTCCATCCATTCCATGATGTTTTCGATGTTTCTTACAATGGTAAGGTGGTCTTTAGTCGCAGTAAAAATTTTATTGAGAAGCTGCTTTTTACGTGGGTTCATTTTGCCGAAGAAGCCTTGCCCGTAAGACGAGGTGGGGGTGCTATTAATAAAACGAATAACCCAAGGCCACATTCCATGACTTACTGGCTCTAGCAGGGCGATGACCAATGGATGCAGTTGGCCCTGAGGTAGAACAGGGGCCTCTAGGACAATATCTGCATTTTTATATAAATCAGGACGTTGGATAATGGCTTCTAATACCACTGCACCGCCACGAGAGTGGCCATGAATACGAACATTTTCAGTGCTCGGTAAATTTTCCATCGCGAGGTTTAATATGCTCGCATCGTACTCAATAGTGCCTTCAAGTGCTTTTATGGGGATTTCCCAAGGGGCAGGCTCTGGAGATGGGCCACTAACCGGGATGTGATAGTTACTACAGGTCAGTAGTATTAATTCTGTGGTGGCATCTTGATAAGATTGAGTAAAGTAGCAGTGATTCTCAAGAAACCCGTGCACACCAATAACAGTATGGGAAGCTTTGCCGCTGTGATTTCTAACTGAAACAGCGCCTTTCCCGACGGTAAAAACTTTACCTGAAAACATTTCAGTGTAAGTTTGATCAATGGATTTAATTAGCTTTCGGGCGTGTATTGCCTTCATTAAGCGCTTTCTCCCAATGTGGGTAACAGATTGTGTACTTAGATACAGGGGCGCATATTTGTCTCTGAACTTTAGACGAATCCGCTACGTCATTATTGTTTTTCTTATACTGGCAAGTTTACTAAAATTTTACTAAGCTTGCCAAAATGTATCTGTTCAAATCTATAATACTTTAGTCTAAAAAGGTGATTTTTAGCACATTATAGAGATATGAATAGCCGTTTTCTCTAGTGCTAAGTTTTGTATTTTTATTAATATCCTTATATAAGAATAGGCTCTAACCTTATGAATTTATTATAGAGTATGAGTTTGTACTATAGTGTTATTTTTTGTTACAGGATGCTGAGTTAAGTAACTTCTGCGAGATGCATGTTTAAGATATACCTTTGTAGGCACTTGAACTGTTGCCATCATGGGTTCATATTGCTGTGTTATAAAGAAGGAGGGATATATGAGCAATGATGCACATGAGCTAATGAGCGGGGTCGATACCGCTTGGTTAAGAATGGATAGTCCAACCAATTTGATGATCATTAACGCCATGATGATTATCGATCAAATGGATTTTGACAGCTTCAAAGCGACAATCCGAAACAGGTTCTTAAGCTATGAGCGATTTAAGAAACGACCTGTTCAACATTCAGGGCATTATTTATGGGAGCTTGATCCTTATTTTGATCTAAGTAACCACGTTCACCGAGTGGCGTTACCCGGACTTGCCGATAAAGAGGCACTACAAGCGTATCTGGCAGATCAGCTAAGTGTGACATTTGACCCAGATAAACCTCTTTGGCAGATTCATTTTATTGAAAACTATATTGATGGTGTTGTCGCTATTTTACGTGTTCATCACTGTTACGCCGATGGTATTTCTCTTGTGTCGGTATTTCACTCTATTACAGATAGCGACCCTAATGTTAAACCGTTTATTAGCGTTGAGGTGGCCACAAAGAAAGCCCCCCTTCGTTCAGATGAGTTTTACCCCTGGCCTCGATATCAGAAATGGATAGATAATGCGGTTCATACGGTTGAGAAATATACTCAAATGGGAATTAAGGCTTCAGAAGAGGGATTACATATACTTCGGGACCCTGATCTTATCAAAACGTATGCAAATGATGGCTTAAAGGTTGTATCAGAAATTGCAAAGCTGGCATTGACGCCTTCAGACCCGGAATCTTCACTTAAACGTCACTTAGGGGTAAGAAAGACCTGTGCCTGGTCTGACCCGGTGTCGCTGGATCGAATTAAACCCTTATCTAAAGAGTTAGGCTGCAAAATTAATGACTTGCTGCTTTCTTGTGTGGCTGGCGCGCTACGGGAAAAAATGCTGGCATCCGGAGATGAGGTTGATGGACAGGTTGTTCATGTAACCGTACCCGTGAATATTCGCCCGGTTAACGAAGGGGGAGAAGGAGGTGATAAGTCACAGCAATTAGGTAACCAGTTTGGTACGGTGTTTGTGCCCTTGCCGGTAGGTATTTCAAACCCGATAGAGCGTGTCTATAAACTTAAGCACGACATGATTGAGCTTAAAAAGTCTCTTCAGCCTGGCGTGTCATTTGGTTTATTGTTCGTAGCAGGTTTGCTGCCGAAGAGAGTTCAAAAGCCATTAATGGATGTTTTTTCTAAAAAAACCAGTGCTGTTATGTCAAATGTTCCGGGCTCCAAGGCGTACCGGTATTTTGGGGGGGCAAGAATAAGAGAGCAATTATTTTGGGTTCCCCAGACGGGCGGGGTAGGTTTAGGGCTTAGTATTATTAGTTATGCGGGGCACATTCAATTTGGTTTGATTGGTGATGAAAAGTTATTTCCTGATGCTGAGCAGATTGTTAATCAGTGTGTTAAGCAGATTGACTATCATCATTTCAGTCATGCAGCCAAAGGCAGTGTGGTTAAGCAGAGTGTATGCGATAAGCAGAAAATTCAAGTGTCATAGGGTTGTGCTGTGTACTTAATAAAATAATAAAGAGTTGAATGCGAGTGAAACAAAAAAATAGAATCCCACAATTGGGTCAGTGGTGTTTACTGCTGTGCGCGTTATTTTGGACCGGGCTGTCATTTTCTGACTCCCTTAAATTGTCTGAACCCCTTAAATTAGCTACTTCAAGCTGGCCTCCTTATATAGATCGTGAATTACCTAATCAAGGTGTTGCGGTTGAAATTGTTACTAAGGTTTTTAATAGAGCTAATGTAAAAATCGAAGTAATTATGATTCCTTCTTGGAAAGAGGTGAGAGAAGGAATGGAAGTAGGTGTTTATGATGCTATTTTAGGTACTTGGTATTCTGATGAGCGGGCACGTTTTCATCAGTTTAGTGAGCCCTTTATGATGAATGAATTAAACTTTATCAAGCGTAAAGGGAGTGATATTTCATTTAATACCCTGTCTGACTTAGAAGGATTAATGATTGCAACCGTTAATGACTATGCCTACGGAGAAGAGTTTGATACTTATCCCGGAATTTATCAGGTTAAAAGTAATCATGTGGTTCAGTCTTTGATGAACCTGATAGACGGGCGAGCAGATTTGGCTCTGGGAGATGTATGGGTTATGCGCCATGAGTTGAAAAACTATATGCCGAGCAGGCTTAAAGATATTGACGTGATCCCAAAGCCCCTTTCAGAGAAGGGGTTACGTATTGCAATGAGCTTATATAATAAAAAAGGTGCACGTATTCTTGAGGTTTTTAATATGGAAGTGAGTAAAATGAAGAAAGAGGGTGTTATTGACACTATTATCGCCTCTCATCAAAAACACTATCAATAATTTAGAATAACGCGCGCCTTCAATTGTTAATAGACTACACTTTATAGACTTGTTGTTTAGGTTTTAAGGTTGTATTTTTATAAATTGATGGCGGTGGAGTCGTGTTAGAGCTTAAGCTGTTATTGATCTTAATAGTGGGTAACGGAGTACCTGTTATACTTTATCGATGGTTGGGGGATACACTTTCTCAGCCTGTAGATGGTGGGTATGAATTGCCTGATGGTACTCGTTTGTTTGGCTGTTCAAAAACATGGCGAGGTTTTTTAGCGGGTATTATTGGCTCTGCAATAGCTGCATTTTTGCTAGAATTTACAATAGTCTTTGGCTTAGTCTTTGGATTTTTATCGTTGAGTGGTGATCTTGCTTCAAGTTTTATTAAGCGCCGAAGGAAACGACCTGAGAGTAGCAAATCTATAGGGATTGATCAGGTTCCTGAAGCACTTATTCCTCTACTATTCGGTGCCTTTTGGTTAAATTATGGGGTATCAACAATCATTATTGTAACACTCTCATTCTTCCTTCTTAATGTGTTTGTATCCCCCATTCTCTACCAGTTTGGTATTCGTAAACATCCTTATTAATAGGTCAGGGTGTGTAGTGTTATTTCAGGTTTGCAGTTAATTCTTACGTTCACTACAGACGTTCCTGCTCCGACGGATGTATATCCCTGCATTTTTTTATAACGCCATGCTCCTTTGCCTGCAAAGCGAGGGCAATCGGAATCTAAGGTAATGGGAATTCCTCCCGGTAGGCATATTTGCCCTCCATGAGTATGCCCTGATAAGGTTAAATCAAAGCCCGCCTCTGCTGCTTGTTTATATACGGCGGGGGTGTGTGATAAAAGAATGCTAGGGGTTGATGCAGAGATGCCGATAGCGGATTTAGATATGTCATCCGCTCTAAAGTAGTGGGCATCATCGATGCCTGCTAGAAATAGTTTACCTTGTCCCTGTTGAATGGTCGTATTTTCATTCAATAGCAGCTGAATGCCCATCTCCTCTAATGCAGGCACCATCAATATACTGTCATGATTGCCTAGTACCGCATAAACCTCTTTTTTGAGGTGTGTTCTGACTCTGGCCATCGCTGTAATCGCGCCTTCAATATCGCCAAATGTGCGTGCTCGGTAATCACCTGTCATCACGCACATGTCGTAATTGACTTCACGTAGGCGCTTCATTAATGCTTGAGTAGCTTTTTCATCCATGTCTACATGAAGGTCGCTTAGGTGCAAGATCGTAAAGCCGTTAAGGTCTAGATGAAGGTGTGGGAAGCGAATTTTGTTGTAACGAATTTGAATGTTTCGTGCGTTTCGCTGCCCTTTGCGGAGCATAAAGAATAAACGTAGCGTATTTTTTATAACAGAATGAACAGAGTACCAATTTTCAAGATGAAAAAAATTACGTCCCTGACCAAATACTTGAGCCGTGTGGGCTTTTTCGATGTTGAGGCGCTGCCTGGCATGCTCTGAGCCCAGTCGCTGTTCTAGTTTATCCAGTATCTTTCCATGCATAATTTTTTAAGCGATTTATGTTTTTTGTATTTTATGGGGGGGCGTGGTTGTTATTTGATCAGTATAGGTTATAGGGGAAATAAAATGCTATTTGTATCATGATATCAAAATTGAAAAATTTGCTGGGTAACAAATAGTGACAAAACATAGCTGTTTTCAGACAGATGATAGTGATCATTTTGTTAAACTGTCTCTTTGTTCAGGATGATTACTATTAGGCTATGGCTACACTTATTTTTGGTGCAATAATACTATCTATCTGCTTGGTTGCTCCCGTGGCACTGCATTTTTACCAGCGACACCAAAATGCACAATTGGAAAAAATGCGCAGAGTAGCACAGCTGACACATGCTTACCGACTTACTCAGCGGTATTTACATAGAATTCCCTCGCAATACCTTACAAGAGAGTGCCGTTTACTTCTTTTAGAAAGGTCTATTGCGTTTTTGGTTAAGTTAAAAAAGGAGACACCAGAAAATCAGTTGGTTTCATCAAAAATGTTTCGTAATCAAGCAATGTTAGATGAGCTGCAAGCTAATTTTGTTACACCGCCGCCAGTAACATTGAAAACGGCTTTAGAGGCACGAGAGGCTCAGACTAATTTAACTGATTTTAGTCGTTTTATTGAAATTCAAGCATGCTCAGCGGCTATACCTCGAAGTGCCGCAGACGAAATTTCACCTCAGTTAAATTGGTTTGCCGTGAAATGCATGGCTGATTTTAATATGAAGCAAGGCAGCTTAGCATCAGTAAAGAAAGAATACCGTCTAGCGGTTCATCACTATACCAATGCTATTAATGGTTTTAATAAACATTTGGAGTTTGAACTGGCAAAGCAAGGCCTGCTAGAGTGCCAGAAAATTGTAGAGAAAAATAAACAATTACTGGAGCAGCAAGAGTCAGGTGGTGGTGACGTACTTGATACCTCTGTAGAGGATGGGCTGTTGATGCAAGAATGGGATGTATTACATGAGGATAATGACGATATGAAAAAGCAGCTATACGACTAACTAATTAGCTGCTTTCACGTAGTAGATTAACCTGCTTTTTTTTGTGAGCTTATAGATTCAACATTTCCTTGTTCTTGACCTGTTTCAGTTAACACTTCAGGTTTCCCTTTGAGCGCGATGAGCATTTGATCTTTATGATCTGCAATGAGCAGGCCTATCTCTTCAGCCATTTTTTCCCCAATTCCATCGACCTTAGCCTCAAGAAATAAGCGTAGATTTTCAGCAAACTCTAGTTTCTTATCTAATGCGTCGGCTTCTTTTTTATCGGTGAATGTACGCTTTTCGGGATCTCTGTCAGACATATATAAGGTGGTTACCGCCATTATTTACTCCGATACTGTATAAATGATCAGTGGATAGTAGCTTGTTAATATTAAAATTTCAACTGCAAAATACTTACAAAGGTATAAAAAGCTAGCAGAGTACCTTTAATCTAGTACGGATAATGTCGTAACAAAATAACTACTGATTAATTTTTGATCAAGTCGTATTATGGTAAGTGAACAGATTAGCTCTTTTATGCGTTTAATGTGGTGGGTGTCTTATGACTATATCAATTAATGGCTCTTCAGGTGTTAGTGGTATTCAGCACTCAAGGAGTGATTCTAATGTGAACTTTAATCGTATTAGCTCTGGGCAACGTATTAACAGCGGGGCTGACGATGCGGCAGGTTTAGCTATATCTAACCGAATGGCAACACAACTGGGTGGGCTTACTACGTCAATTCGAAATGCGAGTGATGGCGTGTCGTTGGTGCAGGTTGAGTCTGGCGCTCTGAGTAGTATTACTCAAAACTTGCAACGCATTAGAGAGTTATCATTACAAGCCGGAAACGGTACCCTCAACGATAGTGATCGTCAGGCACTTCAACAAGAAACAGACCAGTTACTTGAATCTACGAATAGCATTCTTGAGACAAGTAACTTTAATGGTGTTCAACTGCTAAATGAAGATACAACGCAGCAGTTCCAGACCGGGCCTAATGTTTCAGATACGATATCAATAGAAGGTAAAAATATTCAGGAAGCGTTAAAGAATGAAGGCCTTTTTGGTATTAACTTATCAACTCAGACAGGTGCATCTGCTGCCTTGGATACTTTGGATAATTCACTGGATATTGTAAGTGAAAGAAGCTCTGAGCTGGGGGCCGTTGCCAATCGCTTTGATTCGACTATAAACAATCTACAAGAAAGCAGGATTAATACAGCAGAGGCCAAAAGCAGAATTTCAGATGCTGACACTGCTAAAGAGGCGTCTGAACTAGCAGCTAAACTGATTCAAAATCAGGCTCAAATTGCCATTCAGGTACAGGCAAATGGAAATGAAGGCCTTATTCTTCAGTTATTGCCTTAGTGGTTTTATTTATTGCCCTAGTTGTTTATTGAAACGGCATATTTGTACTAAAATAATAGATGTCACTCAGTCTAGAGTCGGAATTTTTTATGCCCCCTCCAAGTTCTTTTGTAAAAATAGGTATTGGCAAAGCCATCACTAAGGAAAAGCGCAAAGGTGTTCGCAAGAAAGTGACATGGCGAACAACAATTAGAACGAGAGATAAAAGGGTGTTAATTGGTCAAACTGAAAATGTATCACGCCAATGGAGTTGTGAAAGGCTCTACTCTAACAAATAAAGGTTACAACATATCTAAAAGCTTATACGGCTGAAGAGTAGGTTTGTTAAAGCGCCTTTGAAAAAAGAAACCTTGTGAACTGGCGTAATACCTCAGAGGTGTAATACTTAGGATGCCTTGAAAAGGTTTTGGGGGGTGAGTCACTGTACACCTGATAACACACTATGTTTTCTTGGGTACTTATCATGCTTATGAAGGCCACAACGGTTCGTATAATCGTTGTATTGTTTGCGCTATCTTTTTCTACTCGTCTTGTCGCTCAGTCCGATGAAGGTTCAATGACGGTCTTTATTTTTAACTCCTGGAATCCTGAATTCTATTTCACCAAAGCCCAGGTCAGCGGTATTCAAGATCAGCTTAGAACCAAAAAGAAAGAGATTCAATTTATTGTGGAGTATATGGACCTACCTCGGTTAAAGGGGATACCTCGTGATAAATTTATGGCAGCCTACTACCAACTTTTTAGAAATAAATATCTAAGCCGGAAAATTGACTTTGATGTTATCTATGTGACTGATGATCCTGCGCTCGAGTTTATGAGTATACATAGAGATGAGTTTTTCCCGAATGTCCCCGTGGTATTCAGTGGTATCAATAACTTTGAATCAATGAATTTTAAAGGTAAAGAAAAAGAATATATTGGAATTACTGAAAAGGTTGATTACTTAGGCACTTTTAGTTTAGCTCTAAAGCTTCATCCTAACGCCAAGCGGTTTATTATTGTGGGGGATCTGCGTGAGACTAGCCAGGGGCAAATTCGTGAAATTAAGCACCTTGAGCCAAGTCTACCGATACAATTCGTTTATTTAGACAACTTGCCGTTTCGTCAATTAGCCATGAAACTGAAAAATTTGAATGATGACGATATTGTATTTCGTGTTGCCTTTTACACAGATCCAGTTGGTGGCAATATGACACTCAATGAATCAATGCAGTTTTTACGAGATAATCTAAATGTACCACTTTACAGCTTCTGGAAGGGTGTGTTGGGTAAAGGCATTATTGGAGGTAAGCTGCTCAGTGGTTATGAGCATGGACAACAAGCAGTTAATAAGTTTTACCAGAGTGAGCATATTCAGCGATATGATGTCGGTGCTGGAGACAACCCCTACATGTTTGATTATGAGCAGCTAACTTATTTTGGTATAGAGCTTAATCGGTTGCCTGAGAGTAGCATTATCATTAATCAGCCGTTCTCATTCTTTGGAGTTTATAAAACTCTGGTTATCAGTACCTTTATATTTATTTCCATACTCCTTTTATTGTTAATTTTTTTGTTGTATAGCATTAGTATTCGCAAGCTTGCTACTGAAAAAGCGAAGGCTGCTGATAGGTCAAAATCTGAATTTATATCAGTGATTAGCCATGAACTCCGCACCCCAATGAATGGCATTATGGGCGGCTTGCAAATGGTTAAGGAGCCACTTAGCCAGAGTCATAAAGAAACGGCGATGATCATTCAGAGAAGTGCTGATGATATGATGCGTTTAATCAATGACATCATCACATATGCAGAGCTCCAGGGAGACCTCTTGTACTTTAATGAGGAAAGCTTTGATCTATTAGCATGTTTTAATAAGCTGCGACATTTATATGAACCACTATGCAAGGAAAAAGCGCTAAATTCCAGTTGGCAATATGACCAGGCTCTTCCGAAGTGGATTAAAACGGATAAAGAGAAGTTAGGATTAGTTATTTCTAAGTTATTGGACAATGCGGTTCGATTTACTGAGCGAGGACGAATAGCGTTCTCTGCTTCTTGCAATAAAAAAGGTGATCAATTGCGCTTGGTCTGCACTATAAATGATACCGGTATCGGTATTGCCGAGACAGCTAAGACTGATATCTTTAAAGTATTTCAGCAAATCGATATGGGGTTTAAACGCAAGTATGGTGGCCTTGGTATTGGGCTAGCTAACTGTAAGGAATTAGTAAATATAATGGGAGGAGCCTTGGGGGTCGAATCAAAGCCAGCTAAAGGTACTACATTTACATTGGATATTCCTATTTCAGAAGGTGTTGCAAAGGCCTCATCCTCTGACAAGAATTATGTGCTTAAAGCTACTCACCCAATACTTGTTGTTGAAGATAATGTAGTGAATCAACAAGTATTGGTAGCAATGCTTAGAAAGCTTGGTTACAAATCACTTATTGCCAATCATGGTCAGGAAGCATTGGATATTCTGGAAAAACAGGACGTCTCTTTGGTTCTTCTTGATCTGCAAATGCCCGTGATGGATGGGTTTAGTTGTGCGAAGGCGATTCGTTCGAGAGATGATAACCTGCGTGAAATCCCCATTGTTGCGGTTACAGCCAATGTGGCAGATGCGGATAAAGAACGTTGTTTTCAGGAAGGGATGAATGACTATTTGCCTAAGCCGGTTCGTTACCGTTGTCTTGAAGATGCACTTGCAAGGTATCTTACCCTTCCGAATGAACCTGTTATTGTAGACTCAAATAGCTTACCTGGTTTAGTAGTAGGACGAAACACGAAAGGTTGATAGCTTTGTATTTCGTAAGGGTTAATTTCTCTCCGTAGTGAGGTTTTACTTTATGGAAGATGATAATGAAGAAGATCGTTGCAAAACTGAAGTAAGGCAGATGCTTAAGCTTCATGTAGGGTTTTGCGTAGTTGGCTTAGTATTTATGATATATCAGATATTGGTGGTGCTTTAAGACATTTTTATTTGCGGCGTATCTAATTCTATATCAGCAGCTCGCTGAACTTGGTTTCTGCCATTTTCTTTGGCTTTATATAATGCTTTATCCGTTAATTCAATAAGTAACTCACCTGTTTCTCCCTGAATAAATGTTTTACAGCAAGCTCCAATGCTGACTGAAATGAATTTTTCCGTTAATGAGCTAACATGAGGGATTTGTAGGTTCCAAATAGTCATCCGTAGCTTTTCTGCTGCGACCTCGGCTCCCTCAATAGTTGTTTCTGGTAACAATACAATAAATTCTTCACCGCCATATCGAGCGGTCAGGTCACAGGTCCTTTTAAAAACCTGATTGAAAGCAGTTGCTACTTGGCGCAGGCAGTTGTCTCCTGTCTGGTGACCATAATAATCATTAAAACGTTTAAAGTAGTCTATATCACAAAGCAGTAGTGACAAGGGGTGGCCAAATCGTATAGATCGATTTATTTCGTATTGATATTTCTCATCAAAATGCCGGCGGTTTGCCAAATTGGTTAAACCGTCAGTAGTGGCTAGTTGTTCCAGTTGTTGATTTACTTTTTCTAACTCAAGGGTTCTTGATTTAACCATGCCTTCCAGGTCTTCCTGATACCCCCGTAGCTCATTCTCAATTTTCTTACGTTGTTCCAAATCTTCTCTAAGGGTAATTCTCATGTCATTTAGAGCCCCAACTACAGAGTCCAGTTCATCGGGTTCCCGATCACTTTTTTTACGCTTGATATGAAGTTCATCATCGAGATTATCAACATTCAATTTCTTGGCGTAGTCAGCAAGGTTTGATAAGTGCCTGCCGACAAGTAGGTAAAAAAGAACTAAAATTAATGCTGATGCGAAAAATGTTTTAACACCTTGAGAGGCTAGATATACAAACGCTTTAAACTGAAGTGATTTGTAGGTTTCCTTTAGGCTTGAATAGATAATGAGCGTGCCAACTGTTTCTTCT
>JQIA01001642.1_pt1 | contig 11992 bp, 9 predicted proteins | sample 811431 | NCBI WGS metagenome assembly JQIA01 (sample SAMN02998118, study PRJNA258478) | marine sediment metagenome | biome: marine; feature: seafloor; material: sediment; isolation source: oil-polluted sediment collected from 3 locations (0.5 km, 0.7 km and 0.9 km)... | place: USA: Gulf of Mexico ... | reverse complement strand
TGGGAATTTAAGTAAATGAAACTCCGTTATAAATTCTTTATAGCGTTTTTGATAACATCTTTTCTGATCGTGGCTCTTTTGGTTGGCATTATGCAGATTTTTATATCCAGAAATTTTGCAGATTTTGTCAATCAGACAGAGCTTGCGCGACTGGATGGTCTTGTTACATATTTTGCACAGGAATATGATGAGCCTAATGGCTGGACAATGTTTGTGAATGACCACAGGGCTTTTAAACGGGCTCTTGATCAGAATCTTCCTGATGATATTAAAAGAAGGTCCCCGAAAGGCAAGCCGCCCCGGTTTAACAAAAACATGCGACCCAAAAGAGGGCCCGGAAGAGAGAATGACTTTCGACCACCGCCACCACCCGACCCTTTAAATGCCGGCAAAAGGATTTGTCTCTTTGATAAAGAACAGAACTATGTTGTCGGCCCCCGGAGGCCTGAAGATACCTTTACTTTCAGGGCAATCACCAAAGATAATGAGACCATTGGCTACTTAGGGCTTAAAATACCGGAAAGATTAAACCATCCCCTTGAGGCCGGTTTTTTAAAAGTACAAAAGAAAGCGTTTATCATCATGGGTGCCTGCATTCTGATACTGGCTGCTCTGATTGCTTATCTGCTTTCAAGGCATTTGCTGGCCCCGGTTCAGGAGCTGATGCGCGGTACAAAAGCCATGGCATCTTTTGATTTTGACACAGTGATTGATGTGAAATCACGGGATGAACTTGGGAGTTTAGCTGCGAGTTTCAACAAAATGATAACAACCCTTGCCAGGTATGAAAAAATGCGAAAGGACTGGGTCTCTGATATTTCTCATGAGCTGAGAACCCCACTCTCAATTTTGAAAGGCAAGGTCGAGGCGCTTCAGGATGGCATTCGGCAAATGACGCCTGATACGCTTGATTCTCTTCACAAGGATATTAAACGGCTTGAGAAACTTGTAGAGGATCTACACCTGCTTTCACTTGCAGATTCGCAAAATTTACATATTAGAAAAACGAAGGTAAATCCTTTTGAGGTTTTAATTTCAACCCTTGATGCTTTTCAGATGAGGCTGGAAAAACAATCTATAGCTGTTCAGGCAGATTTTAGATATACTGAAGGCCTGAAAATTTTTGCAGATAATGATCATCTTGACCGGTTATTTTCTAATCTGATTGAGAACACATTAAGATATACTGATTCACCGGGTGTACTCAAAATAAGCCAGAAGGCAGACCATAAATACCTGACGCTGATTTTTGAGGATTCTGCGCCGGGCCTGGCTGATGATGGGCTTGGATTAATATTCAACAGGCTTTACAGAGCTGAAAAATCACGTAACAGGGCGTCTGGTGGCAGTGGCCTTGGGTTGAGCATATGCAAGCAGATCGTTGAGAATCATGGCGGGACAATTATTTCTGATCATTCAGATATCGGCGGCCTGAAACTGACAATCAGGTTTCCACTAACACAAACAGGGTAATGAATCATGTCTGATATCCACATACTTATCGTTGAAGACGAAAATGAAATTGCGGAAATTCTTAAAGACTATCTCGTGAACGAAGGTTACAGGGTATCATGGTTGTATCATGGTGATACTGTAATTTCTTTTGTAAAAAAAGAGAAACCGGATATGGTCCTGCTCGATTTAATGATTCCCGGTGTTGATGGCAAAACCCTGTGCCGAGAAATTAGAAAATTCAGTGACATACCGGTGATTATGATTACGGCCAAAGTTGAAGAAATTGACCGTATCATTGGGTTTGAAGTCGGTGCCGATGATTATATCTGTAAGCCTTTTAGTCCACGGGAGGTTGTGGTAAGGGTCAAAGCTGTTCTGCGTCGTTTTACACAGAGTGACATAAAAAAAGAGACTGTTTTGACAGCAGGTTCTATTGTTCTGAGTCCGGATACACATCAGGTGGCGGTTAATGGCAATCCGCTTGAGCTTACACCAAATGAGTTTAATATTCTTAGTGTTATGATTCAGCGCTCGGATACTGTTTTTACCCGGTCTCAGCTTATTGAGAAGGTTCAGGGGTATAATTATGAAGGATACGAAAGAACCGTGGATTTTCATATAAAGAACCTCAGAAAGAAACTCTCCGCAGTCTTCCCGGATCATAAAGTGATTCAGTCCGTCTATGGAATCGGGTACAAGCTTGTTCCGGATAAATGATAATAATCTTGATAAGCTCCCTGCTTTTGGTATATAATATACATATTTTCCGTTAATAACAGGTCTGTAATTCTTTTCGCGGCCACCATCTAAAAAATTTTTACCAATACATTCATGGGTTGAGCTGGCTTTAATATCGGTCTGAAAGGATTTCTAAAATGTCAGAGGCTAAAAATATCATTCAGGGATTCAGTGAGTTTAAATCAATCCCCCATATCTCTTTGAAGCTGACCAGGCTTTTATCCGGGAATACCTGTACCATTAAAGAGTTAGAAGAGATAATCAGTTATGACCCAACACTCGTTATGAGGCTGTTGCGTATTGTTAACAGTGCATTTTACGGATTAACCAATAAGGTTGAGAGTATTTCAGATGCAGTAATTTTTTTGGGACTTGAAACACTCAGGAATGTTGTCGTAACAGATGCTTTGAAAAATATATTCGTCAATTCGCAGGATAATTCTTATTTCTCACCGGAAAGTCTTTTTCTTCACTCTTCTGTTGTTGCAATCTGCTCTCAGATGATTAGCGAGCGAATTCATGGGAAGAAGGGTGATATTGCTTTCTTAACAGGTATTATCCATGATACCGGTATGATTCTGGAATATCAGACAAAAGAAGAAGAATTTCTACAGGCCTGCAAAACATACCAGGAAGATCAGCAGGATTTTCAAAAACTGGAAAAAAAACTGCTGGGAACTGACCATGCGGAAACAGGGTACTTCCTTGCAAAAGAATGGCAGCTTCCAGAAGGTGTTCTTGAACCGATTAAAAACCACCATTCTTTTTCAGATAATCTCCTGCCTGATAGTGCTACAGGAGTTCTTGTTCTTGCAGAGTATATGACGGCAAGAATGAGCTATACTGAAATGGACAATATGGAGGTTGAACTTCCTCCATCGCTGACACAGCATGTCGGCGATAATATTCATGAATATAAAGAGCTGGCGCAGGCCCTCCCTGAGGCAGTTATTCAGGCGAAAGAGCTTTATCAGACAAATTAATTCTTTTTCTGGCCGGAATTAAATCATCACACGGGATAGGGGCCTTTTATATTTTTAAGACAGCAGGAGAATTTTATGAACAGAATCGGAGGTATTTTCGATTCATTCACATCTGTAAAACCACGCTTCAGACAGTTGCTTTCTTTTTTAGAAGAAAGATATGATGCCTGTCGTTTCTATTTCTCTGATCGAACAGGAACGCCCCCTGAGAAGAGTGACATTACCGATGGTTTTCCGGAGGTTTCCGAAGCATTTCTGACAAAAGCATGGACTATGCCGGAAGCGATTGTTGAAAAAAATATTACAGCATTATATGTGAAAGAACTATCGTTAATATTACTGATTCTTCCATTGGATAAAAAGACAGATAAGTCTGTCAGCGTAAACGTGAGGAAGTTGACAGAGGCACTTGTTGAGCTGTTTTTTTCCCGGGAAAGACTTACTGAAAAAAAAGAGACACTTAATGTGTGCAGGAGACAGTTTGACAGGCGTATTTCAGTCTTAACCGGAAAAAATGAAGAGGTTGTTTTAGAAAACAGAAAACTCTTTAAACAGTCTCAGGAACAACAGATTACATATTCAAAACAATTGAAAAAAGAGATAAAAAAACAGACCCGTGAACTCGAAAATAAAAATTCACTTTTAGAAAATGCAGCACATGAAAATGCAGTTATGGCTGAAAAGGCCCTTGATGCCAGTCATGCAAAGACGCGATTTCTTGCCTCTATGAGTCATGAAGTACGAACGCCTATGAACGGAATTATCGGGCTTCTGGAACTTTTGCTGGAAACGGATCTTAACCCTGAACAGTTTGACCTTGCCCGATCTGCCGGATCCAGTGCTGATTCACTCCTGACACTCTTGAATGACATTCTTGACTATTCAAAAATTGAGGCTGGAAAACTTGAGTTTGAGGTTATTGATTTCAGCATTAGAGATACTCTGGAGTCCATCAGTGAGTTTCTATCATTAAGAGCGTTTGAGAATAATGTTGAGTTTATCTGCAGGGTTGATAATGCCATACCCGAAGAAGTCAGGGGGGACCCTGGCAGGCTAAGACAAATCATTCTTAATCTTGGTGGCAATGCTGTTAAGTTTTGTGAAAAGGGTCAGATTATGGTCTCTGCCTCGGTTGAAACTGATATGGAGAATAATATCATTATTGCCTTTTCCATTAAAGATACAGGCATTGGTATTCCTGAAGACCGGATTAAAGATCTCTTTGATGTATTTACACAGGCAGATGTGTCGACGACCCGTAAATATGGCGGTACAGGTCTTGGTCTTGCAATTTCCAAGCAGCTCGTTGAATTAATGGATGGCCAATTGAACGTATCAAGCGAGGCTGGTGAAGGGTCTGAATTTAAATTTACGGCGGTCTTTCAAAAGAAAGAGGGCGGTTCTGAGCCAGATGCTATATTTGCAGAGTTTTCAAAGAAAAAAATTCTAATTGTAAACAGTAATGAAACGGTCCGGCAGACGCTCAGTCACTATCTTGATTTCACCCAAATGAGAGCCCATTGCGTTTCAGATGGTAAAAGTGGAATATCCATTTTGAATGACGCCCGTGCAGGTGGTGATCCCTTTGATGTTGTTATTACAGATTTACAACTATCTGATTTTTCCGGGGAGGAATTTTGCCTTGCTGTTAAATCGAATGAGGATCTTGCTAAAACCTATCGGGTATTGACTGCGTCAATTACAAAACGCAGAGATGCGGCAGAAATGAAGAAAAAGGGGGTCTATTCAGCGATATTATCAAAGCCTGTGAAAAGAAGCGAACTACTCAAAACCCTTTATATGCTACTGGCCGGAATAGGTAAACAGGAACAGGGAACACTCGCTATAAAGACTGAAGATGTGAATGAAAAAGTTGAGGAGAACGGTCTTATCAATTCGCTTAAAATTCTTCTGGCTGAGGATAACCTGATGAACCAGAAAGTTGCCACCAAGATGCTTACGAATATGGGCCATGAAGTAACTATTGCCAATAATGGTCTTGAAGCCGTCAGTCATTTTAAAGCGTCATCGTTTGATATGATCCTGATGGATGGGCAGATGCCAAAGATGGATGGTATTGAGGCTGCCCGGGCGATCAGAGCACTGGAAAAAAGCACAGGCGGCAGGATTCCTATTGTTGCTGTTACTGCAAATGCCATGGCCGGGGACAGGGAAATCTTCATTGAAAGCGGCATGGATGACTATCTGTCCAAGCCAATGAAACGCAATGACCTTATCGGGGCAATTAATAGAAATGTGCTGGTTAACCCCAGGTAAATAAGAATTATTGTTTATCAGGTACTCTTTTAACAGCCCTTTCCGTAAGCGCACAGATTGTCAGGCTCGGGTTAACACCAACATTTGCAGAGATTGATGAACCATCCATAACATACAGACCGGGATATCCGAAAACCTCATGATTTGTATCAATAACACCGTTTTCTTCAGATGTACCCATATGGCATCCCCCCAGAATATGAGCAGTTGTAGAGATATTGCCAACGCTTTCAGAAAGAAAATTCAGTGGTGTACCGTTCGATATTTTTGCCATTGTTTCTGCTGTTTTGTTTGCAACAGGGAGATTTGAAGGTGCGGCATATTCTTTTATTTTTCTGGTTTTTAACCTGTAGCCGAAAAAGGCAAATATGCTGCGACCATATTCAAAAGCAAGGCGATTATCGTAGTTCTGCATAACGGTTAAGGCTGTAAACCTTCTGTAAAAATTACCTCCCCGAAGCGAAGCACTGGATTTAAGCGGATGAGTAATGTAATTGAAAAGCGTTCTTACAGCCCTTCTGACCGGATTGTTGTCGTCAATAAGCGGGCCGAAATACCACTTCATGAACTCGTAACCGGGTGAAAATCTGTTTTGGGTGATATGTGTATATTTATCAGGGTAGAACTCAGATGAGATGGCAGGGCCACTTGCAAGGTCTATATCATTGTCGTCACTTAAAACGCCGACAATGGCTTCACTGTTTGTTCTTACAAGGCTCCCCAGCTGAGAGGATAGTCCGGGTAATGTTCTATGAATATCTCTGCAACGGAAAAGAAGATCAAGCGTCCCTAATACCCCGGCGGCAATAATAACATTTTTACCTGTAACGGACGGGTATTTTTTTCTTTTTGAATGCGGGTCGCAAACAGATACTGTATAACCACCATCGGGTAAAGGCTTAATTTTTTCTGCTTTTCTGCCCGGAAGAATTTTTGTCCCGTTTTTGTTCGCAAAATACAGATAGTTTTTATCCAGGCTGTTTTTTGAACCATGAGGACATCCGGTCATGCATTTCCCGCATTGGTGACATCCGGTCCGGACCGGGCCCTGTCCATCAAAATAGGGATCGCTCTTTTTTACTTTGGGGCTGCCAAAATAGATACCACTTGGTACATTGTCGAAAGTATCGCCAGCACCCATTTGTTCAGCTGTTTTTTTCAGGTACTCGTCCTGGGTTCCAAAGTAAGGATTTTTTTCGATGCCAAGCATTAAAGAGGCTGTTTCATAGTGAGATGTCAGTTCTTCTTTCCAGTTAACCCCAAGAGTATTCCATGCAGCATCTGAATAAAAGTCATTTCCGGGTTCCAGAAGGACGGCAGCATAGACATTACTTCCCCCCCCAACGCCGACACCGCCGATAACAGCCATATGGCTGAAAGCCTCCTGAAGAAAGTACCCTTTCAATCCAATTGCAGGTTGCCAGATAAAGTTGTGCATCGATTTGCAACCGTTCTCAAAATCATCACCGGTCAGGTCTTTTCCCATCTCCAGAACGATAACATTGTACCCTTTTTCTGATAGCCTTAAAGCCGCAACGCTGCCACCAAAACCACTGCCGATTATAACGTAATCGTATACCATAATACCCTCTTATCTGATCTGGTCCTGTTCCGGACCTTTGTAAACAGTTTTTATTCTCCGGTCATTAAACATTCTGGAAATATTCGGAAAGAATTTGACGAGGCCGGAGAACAGCCTTGTCATAAATCCCGGAATAATTATGAAGCTTTTTTTGTCAATTCCTGACAGTATCTCACGGACAATGGTCTCAATGTCACATTCAGGTATTGTGAGCGTATGCAACCTGTTTTCCGGGGTTCTGTCTGAATTCAGTGCGTCAACCATGGGTGATTTAAACTCAGAAGGGCAGACCAGCTGAACACTGATCTCCTGTGGTTTCATTTCATAGCGAAGCGCCTCTGTAAAACCGTTTAGTGCATATTTCGCAGAACAATATGCCGAATAGCCAAAAACGCCCTGAAGTCCAGCAACAGAAGAGATATTGATAATCCGGCCCTTCGCCTGCCTGATTAAAGGCAGGAAGGTTTTTATCATATTGAGAATGCCAAAAAAGTTAATCTCCATGACGCTTCGAAACGTATCCATGGATAAGGTTTCAAAATAGCCCTCTTTCAAAATTCCGGCAGAGTTGATTAGCATATCTACCCTGCCGTATGTGTTCCCTATTTCTTCAAAAAGTTCAGTGACTGATTGTTGAGAGGTAACATCAACAGCTCTTCCGAGAACGGATGCCTGCGAATTCACTGATAGAACCTCGTTACATGCAAGTTCGAGTTTTTTTTTGTCCCGGCCGATTAAAATAAGAACAGGCGCCTGCGTAACAAGTTTTTTAGCTATTGCCAAACCGAGTCCTGAGGACCCCCCTGTAATAATTATGATTTTGTTTTTCATATCCTTCCTCCTGATTTGCAATCTTTATCTGACATGGGAGCATGTCAGATAAAGATAGTTTTGACAAGAAAAAATATAAAACTAATTTTAGAGCTGATAATGATGGATGATAGCGGGTATGTCATTATGAAAAAGAATGGCCTGTTATAATGATTAAACCATGCCTCTGACATTTAACCTTTTCAGAATTTTGCTTTTCTGTTACCAATTAATGACTACATGCCGTTTTAACGAAATCATTATCTCTAAACCGAAATTGCTGTTTTATACAAAAGCAGCACTATGACTATTTGTTAATGGTAAAATGGAGGATTGGATGGATAATATCAGATTCGATGGCCGGGTTGCCATTGTGACAGGTGCGGGGACCGGACTTGGAAGAACCTATGCGCTTTCTTTTGCAAAGCGGGGCGCAAAGGTTGTTGTAAATGACATAGACCCGGGATCTTCTGAATGTTCAGCAGATACGGTGGTTAGTGAAATCAAAAAGGCAGGGGGAATGGCTGTTGCAAGCTATGATTCGGTTGCCACAAAAGAGGGCGGCGACGGGATTATAAAAACGGCTGTTGATAATTTTGGCAGCGTCGATATCCTGATTAATAATGCTGGTATTGTCAGAGACAAGAGTCTTGCAAAAATGTCTGAAGCCGATTGGGACAGTGTTCAGGCTGTTCATTTAAAAGGGGCTTTTTGTGTAACACAGCCGGCATTTCGGGTGATGAAAAAAAACGGTTATGGCAGAATTGTAAATACCACATCCGGTGCAGGGCTCTATGGAAACTTCGGTCAGAGTAACTATAGTGCAGCAAAAATGGGGTTAGTGGGGCTCATGGGAAGCATCGCAATTGAAGGTGCTAAATATAATATTAAATGCAACACGATTGCACCTGTCGCTGCATCGCAAATGACAAAGGGGCTTTTTCCCGAGGAATATGTGGAAAAACTAAAGCCTGAGTTTATCGAGCCCCTTGTTATTTATCTGGCATCGGAAATCTACCAGGCAACAAAACAGATATTTAACTGCGCTGCAGGCTGGTACAGCCGTACTGAAATACTCTGCTCACCCGGTATCTGCATAGAATCTGATGGCAGGCAAATACAGGCAGAGGAGATAAGGGACAACTGGGATGCGATTACAAGTCTTGACGGTGCACGTCCGCTCTCTCACGTAATCGACACGTTTAGTTTTTTCAGTTCTCTTTTGGATTAGCGCATTTTACATCGTGGAGTCCCTGATATACTCAGGTCTGCATCATTTGTCGTATTGCAGTAAAGATTTTGACAGCTTGGGGTACGATGTCGTCGATGGAGAGATTAAACCCGTCAAGAGCCCAGACATGGGCAATATGAATCAACGCGCCGGCAAGGCCGGTTGTAATGAGTCGATTGTTCTGATCACTAATATCAATTTCAGGAGAGGCTTTCATTAAGATATAATCTATAATTTCCCTCAATGTGACAAGCCCGGCTCTGTAGACTTTGTCAACCCTGTCACTGACACCAAGAACTTCGAAAAATATCAGTTTGGCTTTTCGGGGGTCGTTTTCAAACCATTGGAAAAAATTGATAAGCACATCATAGGATGCCTCTTCATAGGCATCACCTTTATTGTTGAGAATAAAGAGGGAGTCCTTTTTAAGTTCGCCAATAAGTTGTTGATAAGCTGAACATAAGAGGTCTTCTTTATTTTTAAAAGACTCATAAAAATAGCGTTCAGTCAATCCGGCTATCTGACAAATATTTTTAACGCTGTTGCCTGCATACCCTTTTGTACCAAATGTTTCAAGGGCGGCTGAAAGCAGTTTGTCCCGACGGTCTTTTTTTCTCAGATCAGCTTTTACGCCGCCATATATTCGGTTTTGTTTTTGAGAGTCCATAGCGTGTGCTGGTTAACAAACCAGTCCTTTTCATTTATTTAAAAAAAGTACAAATAACATGTTCCCCGCTTTTTTTACAACCCCAACTTTTTAATCTTTACTGATATCATCCCTTAAATTCTTTCTCGATGTAATTAAGTGCAAATAGATAAAATTTCATATGAATTAAAATAGTTATTGACAGTGACTTTAAAATTGAACTATGTTAAATTTATAAAAACACGATATCGGGATCGGTGCAGATCTTCAGTATTCTTGTTTTTTAAAATGTAGAAAGATTTTTAAGGAGGAGATATGCAGAGTTCCACATCAGTTCAGCCGAGACAACAGGGGCTGCAGCCATTAACGATTGAAGAAAAAAAAGAGATAGAAAAAACGTTTTCCACATATATTAACAAGGGCCAGGTGCGTTACCTCAAAGCTGGCCATCTTGACGTAATAGAGACTGAGAGGGATTCAATCAGTTTTATTGATCCTGTTTCCGGAAAGGAGATGATTGATTGCTTCTCCTCCGCAGGCTGTTTTAATGTCGGGCGGAAAAATCCGGTTATTCTGGATGCCATTGATGAGGCCCTGGAAACACTTGATATGGGAAACAGCAGTTTTTTCTCTCCTCAAAAAATCAGGCTGGCCGAAAAACTTTCAGAGATTGCCCCGGGAGATCTGGATAATGTCCTCTTTGCATCAGGGGGCGGTGATGCTGTCGACTGCGCCATAAAAATGGCCAAAGCCTCAACCGGTCGGGATGAAATTCTGTCGACCATAAAGGCATATCACGGTCATACAGGGTTCGCGCTTTCAGCCAACGGAAAAGAACATTATAAAAAGTATTTTGAGCCACTGATGCCGGGATTTAAGTTTGTTCCCTTTAATGATCTGGATGCAGCAAGAAATGCGGTCTCGAAAAATACGGCTGCGATTATTGTTGAGCCTGTCCAGGGTGAAGCCGGTATCTTTCCGGGAGAGCAGTCGTACCTTCAGGGATTAAGAGATTTGTGTGATGAGCTTGGCATTATCCTGATTTTTGATGAAGTTCAGAGTGGCTTCGGACGAACTGGGAAAATGTTTGCCACGGAGCTTTCAGGAGTCATTCCGGATATTATCGCGCTTGCCAAGTCTATTGGTGGCGGGGCTTTTCCAAATGCAGCAGTTATTTATAATCATAATAAACTTCTTACAGATTTCATTGACGCCAATCCTGATTTTCATCCAACCTATACAGGCGGTTCAGATATTGGCTGTCATGTCTCTTTAAGGGTGATTGATTTCCTTTTGGAAAACAAGGTCCCTGAAAATGCAGAAGCCCGGGGCCTTCAATTAAAAAAAGCGCTTGAACAGATACAGGCAGAGAACCCGAAAATAATCAAAGAAGTCCGCGGTGTGGGTATGATGGTTGGCATTGAATACATCCATGAATTTTTAGGTCCCATGATGTCTGATGCACTTGCCCGGAATGGTGTTTTTGCAGTCTATTCCGGTAATGCACCACAGGTTATGCGCTTTATGATGCCGATTATTGCAACAGAAAATGATGTGGACAGGGTTATTGACGCCATCAGAAAATCTGTGAAAACCATGAAAATTTTACTGCCGATTGCGCTTCCGGCAGCCAAAATCCCATGGGTTCTAAAACTGCTGAACAGCGAAAAAGTCCAGACTGTAACATTTAACTGGATACGTTCGATTGAAGATTTTGTGAAAAAGATAAAGCCATAACCATAAAATACGGGGTAACCGGATGTATAACTCAGATAATATCAACAATTCAGCCAAACAGGAATATAAAGGTATTTCACCTGCCTTAACAGAAAGAATTCGACTTTTTGGTCACGACATAACGGAAGTAAAGCGGGAAGGGGCCTACGTTTTTGATGCGGATAATAAAAAATATGTGGATGGTATCTGCTCCTCCGGTATTTTTAATCTTGGACGTAAGAATACAGCGATATCAAATGCACTGAAATCTGCTGTCAGAAAAACGGACCAGGGTAATTTCCCAATGATTTCAATTGAGAAATCAACGCTGGCAAAACAACTGGCTGAGTTTGTTCCGGGTGATTTAGAATGTACAGTTTTTAGCGTTATCAGAGGTGAAAGTATTGATTTTGCCTGTAAGCTGGCACGAGGATATACAGGCAGAAAAGAATTGGTTTATGTCGAAGGCTCTTCCTTTGGCCAGACCGGATTTGCCTTAAGTCTGTCTGATCAAAAACACAAAGAAAAATACGGTAACCTGATTCCGCAGGTTA
>JQIA01001623.1_pt1 | contig 11997 bp, 9 predicted proteins | sample 811431 | NCBI WGS metagenome assembly JQIA01 (sample SAMN02998118, study PRJNA258478) | marine sediment metagenome | biome: marine; feature: seafloor; material: sediment; isolation source: oil-polluted sediment collected from 3 locations (0.5 km, 0.7 km and 0.9 km)... | place: USA: Gulf of Mexico ... | reverse complement strand
AAGATTAATCAGAACATTTTGCATTAGCAATAGCTGCCCTAAAATACTCGCCTCTGGACTAAATTCCTTTTTCATTGTTCATATATTACGAGTTCTCTACAATTTAATTTCAACAGTTTCCAAATACTTATCAATAAATTGTGGTTCAATTCGATTTTATCTTTGATAAATATTCTTCTGGTTTGATATAAAATGGGTTAGTTACCACAGAACCTCTGATAATCATATATGGATGCACTTTCAGAATTCCCATTAATGTTTCTCCTTTAAAAGTTCTTGCATCAAACTGACATACAATATTCACTGGATGTTTCCTTAATAACAAACTCACTCGTGATTCATACTCGAACCAACGAGAACCCCCTTCTACACTTTCAATTTCATTGGTCATTTCGCCAATAGCCCTAGCTCCATTGCAGTTTCTATCCATCGAGGCTTCATAAAACCCTTTTAACACTCCTAACATTTTGTCAGGGTCGAATTTATTATCCTTAAAATAAGTGTTATGTGTATCGGAGAGTGAAAATAATCCGTCACCGGTAATTTCATCATAAGAAAATCCATTTTCTGTAAACCCCTTTGTTAAACTTTCATTTGTTTCATTTTCTGTAAAACATGCAACATTTTCCCCTCCTTTTAATCCGCTAACCACATAGTCAATCAGTGCATTATGTCTTTCATCTTCATCTGTGAAGATTTGACATATATGAACTCCTGGCTCAAACGTTTGATCTGTAAATCCAAGAGATATTTGTTTCGCCTTTTCACTATTTTTATCATTCATAATTCATTTTATTTAAAAATACATTTGCGTAATATCTCAAATATACAAAAAATCCAGATTAAATTACTTGGGATATTAGATTGGAAATCAGTCCATTTGAAATTAAATTCTTAGAGATAAATAAAATCTTTACACATTGCACTTAGAAATTGAGACCGAGCGTTTAAAACAGGGAGTGAGATTTGGTATTGATAAACGCATAATAGGCAGTAAGATAATCGTTTAAGCATTTTAAAAAGTACCCTATAGAGACACAAGACCTGTTAATTGAAAATAACAGTCTTTATTTTATAGTAAGCAAAATAAAGTAAATATTATTTCCTAATAATAGAACTCTTAAAGTTCGAGTCCCGTGTAATCCCCAGTACATCAAATAAAGTTATTAATTTCTTTGATGAAAAGAATGTAAATTATTCCTAATTTTAAACTTTTGCTGACTAAAAGGGTTGGTTATATAAAACAATAAACTTCTTTAAGAACTTATCTATCAAAAAAATATAATATGGATACTTTATTTAACAATATTCACTTTCCTTGTGGCGAAACTATGATCAACAGATTTATGTTAGCTCCAATGACCAATACCATGAGTAATGAAGATGGTACTTTATCTGAGGATGAATTTAATTGGTTAACAATGCGAGCAAAAGGAGGTTTTGGATTAACCATGACCTGTGCTAGTCATATCCAACCTAATGGTAAAGGGTTTCCAGGGCAATTAGGCATTTTTAGTGATTTGCATATGGAGGGGCACACTAGATTAGCCAAGGGAATTATAAGCAATGATAGCCTTGCGGTTATCCAGTTGCATCATGCCGGAATTAGATCTCCTAAAGAACTTGTAGATGGAAAAACAGTTGGACCATCAAGTTATGAGAAAACTAATTCTCGTGGGTTGACCCTTGAGGAAGTGCATAAACTTCGAAACGATTTTATTGAAGCAGGAATTAGAGCACAGAAATGTGGCTACAACGGAGTGGAAATTCATGGAGCGCATGGTTATATTATTTGCCAATTTCTGAGCACTGAATACAATCAAAGAAAAGACGAATATGGGGGGTCTTTAGAAAATCGTTCTCGTTTATTATTTGAAATTGTAGAGGGTATTAGATCTAAATGCGGACCAAATTTTCTAATTGGGGTTAGACTTTCACCTGAAAAATTTGGAATGCTTATAGAAGAAGTTAAAATTATTTGTAAACAACTGGTTAAAGATGCCAAAATTGATTTCTTGGATATTTCGTTGTGGGATGTTTTTAAAAATCCTGAAGAAAAAGCACACCAAAATATGTCGTTGCTAGAACACTTTTCACAAATAGATTATAAAGAAATTAAATGGACAGTGGCCGGACAAATTCGTTCGGGGGAGGATATTCAAAAAGTAATAAATGCAGGAGTAGATTTTGTTTCTATTGGGATGGCTGGTATTCTTCATCATGATTTTCCTAAAAAGGTGCTGAATAACCCTAATTTTAAACCAAAGAGTTTACCAGTTTCTAGTGAATATTTAAAAACGGAAGGTTTAGGAGAACGGTTTGTTGAATATATGAGGAGGTGGCCAGATTTTATTGAGTAGAATCTTTGAAGCTACTAATCTCATGGTGAAACCGAAATGAAATTATAAATGATGTTTAGTGTCAGTAAAAAGTGAACTTTTCAGCCACCTCAAATTAGGGATGGTTTTTTAAAGGCTTTCGAGCTATTGGATTTTATTATGTCAAATTGGATTTAGATTCAATGATACTACAAGTCCCGTATAGTAATTTGCTCCATATCAATTCTAATTAACTTAATTAAACAGTCCAAATTGTCCTGAATCTTTTTCCTGGGATGTTGCAACTAATTTGTTTTCGTATGGAAATGCAAACTGTTTGTAATTCTCTCCATTTAGCCAATTTAATTCATCTTCCTTTTTTAAAATAATAGGCATGCGTTGCTTGTTATTATGGATGTTACTCATTAAAGCGTTGGCTTGAGTAGTTATCATAGAGTAGGAGTTTATAATTGATTTATCAACGTTTACCCATTGTGTATAAATACCAGCAAAAGCAAACAGTTCTTCATTTGGTAATGTAATCAAGTATTTTTCTTTTTTAGATCCATTTTTTGTTTTCCATTGCCACTCATAAAATCCATCCGCAATTATTAAGCATCTATTTTGAATGATGTCTTTAAATGATTTTTTCTCGCTTAAGGTTTCAATTCGTGCATTTAACGTATAGTTTTTGATAGCATCATCTTCTGACCAACTCGGTATTAATCCCCAATTGTAAAATTGAATGGTAGTTGGTTTTGTCTTTGTTATAATAGGTGTTTTTGAAAAATTAAATGCTTTACAGGATTCAAAAGGCTCATAATTAATCAAATTATCAATTGCCGCATTAAATCGCTCAGCAATTTCTTCTTTTTGTTTGATTAATCTTGTTTGGTAGCACATGGCTAATTAATTTAAATTGAAAACCGTTTCTACATTGTTTTTAAGATAAGAATTTAAAATTCGCTTTACATCATTATTGTCTTTTTGAAGATCAAGTACTTCTATATAATCTTCAGCAGATTTAAATTTTTTACGTTTGTTGGCAAACCCAAATCCTTTGTAAATACCATGTTGGATAAGAACATAGGCGTTTTCGTTATTGTTTCTTCCAGTTTCTTTTATAATGAAATTTTCAGATGTAAATCGTATTGATTGAATAGCTTCCAAAACTCTTTTATTGTACAATACAGCCTCTTCTTCATTTTTACAAATTCCTTTACATTTTTTAATTTGGTAATGAAAGCATGTACTCACATTGGATTGTAAATGACAATATTTAGGGCATAAACTAAAATCTTCGCATAACTTTTCTAAGAAAATTCTGCATTCAGTGATATTATGAAATTTTAATAATGGATTTGCAATTAGTTTTAATTTGTTAGATGCTATATGTAGTATTCCATCTCTATCTTCGTAACTAAATAACCCTATACTTTCTTGAGCTCTTCGTTGTGCTCTATTATATTTAGGAACCAATTTTTTTATTTCAGAAGATTCTTTTAATAAGGCTACAAGTTCACTTCCAGTTTCAACAAATGTAATGTTACTAGTTTCTAAACACATTTTCACTTCTTTCTTAGCTTTATCATAAAAATGACTCAGCACACGTTGTTTAATGTTATTAGCTTTTCCTACATAAATAATTTCATCTTTGATATTTCTGAAATAATAGATACCTGTCTTTTCTGAAAGCGTATCTACAATTTCCTTTGCTAATAAAGGTGGTAACGTAGCTTGCCTAGAACGAGGATCTAGAAACGAATTAATTATAATTTGATGCTCATCTAGTTTTAATAATTTTTCAAATAAAATAGTGGTTGCTTCTGCATCACCTCTGGCTCTATGTCTATCTTTAATAACAATATTTTGTGAGGAACATAAAGCACCTAAACTGTAAGACCTTAAACCAGGGATTAATTTGCGAGATAAACGAACTGTACATAGTTTCTTTCTATTAAAAGCAGCCCCTAAATCTTTAAATTCCTTTTTAATAATATTATAATCAAAATTGACACTATGTGCTACAAAAATGCTGTCTTTAGTTATTTCCAACACCTTTTTAGCAATTTTATAAAACTTAGGTGCATTGCTAACCATTGCATTGGTAATTCCTGTTAGATTTGTAATAAAAGGCGGAATATTACATTCAGGATTCACAAGGGTAGTATACTCATCAATTATTTTTTTACCATCAAAAATAAAAATGGAAATTTCAGTTATTTTGGAACTGTGCCCAGTAGTTTCTATGTCAACAATAGCATACATTAATTAAGTGATTTTTCTAATTCTTTCAACTCAATTCCTAACTGGGTTAACATAGAAGCAATGCTGCTGATTTTTAATTCATGCTCATCATATTCCTGCGTATTGATACTACAGGTAAACTCCCAAATTTCTAATACATCGGTAGCTGGTAAATAATACGGATCGTATTTTTTATTATCAGATACCATCAACAACATTTGATGTTCTTCCAATTTTTTAAATACACGTTTATAAACCATTCCTTCACTTCGTGATAATACGATGTAAGTTTTACCATCTTTTATGTCTTGAATATTTTCAATAAACTTGGCAACAATATAAGATCCACTTTTTACTGGCAACATAGAATCTCCTTTAATAGGAAATGCTCTGTGCGTACCAGTAGGCAGAAAAGGCAATTTAATTTTGTTTAGGTGCTCTATATATTCAGGATCTGAATACCCTCTTAAATAACCTGCGGAAGCTTCAACAGGAATAATTTCAATTAAATCTTCATTAGCCCCATTAACTGTAATTGGGAACAATACTCTGCTATTTCCAATTTCAATAAATGAGGAATCGGTTGCAGAAGATAAATCGTTCTTCACCAAAATATCAATAGGAATATTAAAATAATCAGATAGGTTAATTAAAAAATCAATTGGAGGAATAGCTCTGTTTTCTTCATAGGAGCTTATTCTTGAACGAGATACTTTTAGATCTTCAGCAAATTGCTCCTGTGTTAACCCCTTTAGGGTTCTTATATGCTTAATATTTTGTGATAAAAAATTCATAATGCTAAATTAATGAGCAACAAGTGCTAATATTTTGAGCTAATTTAGCAAAAAAATAACTACTTAAAAGTTATTTAACAAAAAATGTATTTAAACACGCACACATATTATAGTTTAAGGTATGGTACTATTAAGCCAGAATCCCTGCTACAACAAGCCTCTAAGCTTGGAATTACAACAATGGCTTTAACTGATATTAACAGTACTTCAGCTAATTTAGATTTTGTGCGCTTGGCGAGTAAATATGCTATTAAACCTGTTTTAGGAGTTGATTTTAGAAATGGAGCTCATCAGCAATTCATACTATTAGCAAAAAATAACAATGGATTACAATTGCTCAATAACTACCTATCGTCCTTTTTACACACTGCAAATTATAGCATTTCTAAAAGAGCCAAAAGCATTCCAGATACCTATGTTATTTATCCATTTCAAAATGAGATAGAAGATTTAAAAGAAAACGAATTTATTGGAATAAAACCATCTGATTTAAACCAATTAAGGTTTCTAAAAGGTGATTTTCACTATAAAAAATGTGTTATATTAAAAACTGTTTCATTTCAACATAAAAAGGGTTTTAATACACATCGATTGTTAAGAGCTATCGATAATAATACGTTACTTAGCAAGTTGCCAAAATCAGAGCAAGGGTTTCAGAATGACATAATGTTACCAGCGTATGTTTTAGAAGAAATATATGCTGAATATCCTCAAATTATAGAAAATACAAAAGAGCTATTATCTAAGTGTAATGTCATTTTTGATTTTTCAAACAACACACCAAACAATCAAAAAACCTATAGTAGTTCAGAGAATTTAGACTATAAACTGCTCAAAAAATTAGCATATAAGGGATTGAATTATCGTTATAAAAGAATAGGAAAACGAGTATTTGCACGATTAGAAAAGGAGCTTGCCATTATAAAAGAAAAACAATTTGTTTCGTATTTTTTAATTAATTGGAAGATTTTAAAATATGCACGAAGTAAAGGCTATTACTATGTAGGTAGAGGAAGTGGAGCTAATAGTATCATTGCTTATTTATTAAGAATTACGGATGTTGATCCAATTGAACTTGATTTATATTTTGAACGCTTTATCAATTTGTATAGAACAAACCCACCAGATTTTGATTTAGATTTTTCTTGGAGAGATAGAGATGATATTATGCATTATATTTTTAAGCAGTTTAAAAACACCTCTTTAATTGCCGTTTATAATACATTTAAGTACAAAGCATCAGTTCGTGAAATTGGAAAAGTGTTTGGATTACCAAAAGAAGAAATAGATAAATTATCTTCTGGGCAGTTTGTGGTCACTCAACTAGACGAGTTATCAAGATTAGTTTTGGTGTATAGTAAATTCATAAAAGGGTTTCCAAATTATTTAGGAATTCACCCAGGAGGGATTTTAATTTCAGAAAAACCTATTGATTATTATACGGCTACGTACTTACCTCCTAAAGGGTTTTCAACAGCTATGTTTGATATGGTTGTTGCAGAAGACATAGGGCTTTATAAGTTTGATATTTTAAGTCAGCGAGGTTTAGGGAAAATTAGAGAAACTGTTGACATTGTAGCATACAATCATCCTAATCATCCAGCTATTGATATCCATGACATCAAGCGTTTTAAAGAAGATGAAAAAATTAAATATTTATTAAAAAATGCGAAAGCTATTGGTTGTTTTTATGTGGAGTCACCAGCGATGCGAATGTTGTTAAAAAAGTTACAAGTAGATAATTATTTGGGATTGGTTGCAGCTAGCTCTGTGATTAGACCAGGGGTTTCAAAATCTGGGATGATGCGTGAATATATTAAGCGATATAGAAATCCTGAAAGAAGAAAAGATGCGCACCCTATTTTATTAGAAATTATGCCAGAAACATTTGGTGTAATGGTCTACCAAGAAGATGTTATAAAAGTGGCACATTATTTTGGAGGGTTGAGTTTGGGTGAAGCAGATATGTTACGACGTGGAATGAGTGGAAAATTTAGATCAAGAGATGAATTTTCAAAAGTGAAAAATCAGTTTTTTGAAAACTGTAAACAGAAAGGACATAGTTTTGAATTGACGACTGAAATTTGGCGGCAAATAGAAAGCTTTGCCGGATATGCTTTTGCTAAAGGTCATTCAGCATCTTACGCTGTAGAGAGTTACCAAAGTTTATTTTTAAAAGCCTATTATCCTTTAGAGTATTTGGTAGCAACACTTAATAATTTTGGAGGTTTTTATAGACCAGAGTATTATGTGCATAATGCAGGAATGAATGGAGCTATTATTCATTCTCCATCAATTAATAAATCGTATTACACCAATTATATTGAAGGAAACAACATTTACTTAGGGTTTATGATGTTAGAGAGTTTTGAAGTAAAAAATGCAAAAAAAATAACTTCTGAAAGAACTAAAAATGGACTTTTTAAAGACATAGATGACTTTATTGATCGTGTTCCAATTTCGTTACAACAGCTGATTATTCTAATTAAAGTAAATGCCTTTGTGTTTACAGGTAGAAACAAACGTGAGTTGTTATGGGAAGCACATATGAAAGTGAATAAGGTTTGTTTGGAAGAACATGTTGTAACGCTCTTTAAATCAGAAAAAATAGCCTACAAGACCCCCGAATTAAGAAGCAATTCTTTGGAAGATGCGTTTGACGAATTACAATATATTGGGTTTCCACTATGCAGCCCTTTTGAGTTGTTGACTCAGCCAATTACACAACATATTGTAGCAAAAGACTTTCTGATGTGTGTTGGGAAAAACATTATTACTTATGGCTATTATATCACCGCTAAAAGAACCATAACCACCAAAGGAGACATGATGTATTTTGGAACTTTTGTTGATATAAATGGAGACCATATAGACACGGTTCAATTTCCTCCAGTAGTAAAAAAACATCCATTAAAAGGAAGAGGAGTCTATAAAATAATAGGAAAGGTTACTGAAGAATTTGATTGTGTTTCAATTGAAGTTTCTCAGTTAGAAAAGTTAGCCATTATTCAAGATCCTAGATATGTAGATGAAACAAAAAAAGCGATTGTATGAGTAATTTAGAACGTTCTATAGTGCATATGGATTTGGATACATTTTTTGTGTCTTGTGAACGATTAATAGATAGCAGGTTAAATAATAAGCCTGTATTAATTGGAGGTACTTCAGATAGGGGTGTAGTTGCAAGCTGTAGTTATGAAGCTCGTAAATATGGAGTACATTCCGCTATGCCTATGCGAATGGCAAAACAGTTGTGTCCAGAAGCTATTGTATTAAGAGGCAATTCAGGAATTTACACAAAGTATTCCAAATTAGTAACTGATGTTGTAAAAGAGTCAGTTCCGTTATATGAAAAATCATCTATTGATGAGTTTTATATTGATTTAACAGGGATGGATCAATTTTTTGGCTGCCACCAATTAGCCTCAGAATTAAGGGCTAAAATTATGAATGAAACCGGCTTACCTATTTCATTTGGGCTCTCTGTAAATAAAACTGTTTCAAAAATTGCAACTGGTGAAGCAAAACCAAACAATGAATTAAAAATTAACCGTGGAACAGAAAAATATTTCTTAGCACCGTTATCTGTTCGTAAAATTCCAATGGTAGGTGAAAAAACGTATAATTCACTATGTGATTTAGGAATTAAACGTATAAAAACGGTTCAAGAAATGCCTATTAATATGATGGCTAGAGTTTTTGGTAAACAGGGCGCTTCTATTTGGAAAAAAGCCAATGGTATTGATAATACCCCAGTGATAAAATATCATGAACGAAAATCAATTTCTACAGAGCGAACTTTTGATAAAGATACTACTGACGTGAATAAATTGAAAAGTATCATTGTTGCTATGGCTGAAAATTTAATTTTTCAATTGCGAAGAGGAGATAAATTAACGGCCTGTGTCACATTTAAAATTCGTTATTCTGATTTTCAAACTTATACAAAACAAAAAAGAATACCGTATAGTTCTTCTGATCACTCCATTTTACCAATTGTAATGGAATTGTATAAAAACTTATATCAGCGAAGATTGTTAGTACGTTTAATAGGAGTGAAGTTTAGTCATTTGGTAAGTGGTGGACATCAAATAAATTTATTTGAAGACAATGATAAAATTATGAGTTTATACCAAGCTATGGATAAAATGCGAGAACGCTATGGAGATAGGACTGTAATTAGGGCATCTGGAATGGGCGCAAAAAGTATTAGCCGCTGGAATCCATTTAGCGGTGAACCACCTCCATTGTTAGCAAATAGGAGAAGATGATAAAAACTTTGAGTTAAGCACCAAAACCCGTATTAATTATAGCAATGTTAGCGGTTCGTTATTTACTGAAATATTTCTTATATTGCAGTATAATATTTGTATAATCAAAAGCTAAAACTGCATACGTTTTTGCATACGATTTTAAAAATTCATATAGCGGGAGCCCAGTAAAATGGTTGAAAATTTGGTCAACATGTGGCTCATAACCCAAAGGTCGCTGGTTCGAGTCCAGTCCCCGCTACTAAGCAAGACCCATTAACTATTTTAGTTGATGGGTTTTTTTATTTTTGCTCGCTACCCCTTGATATATTTGATGTTAGTAAAAATATTTGATTCACTTTGGAGGTTCGATATTGCCTGTTTTCCGAGTCGATGACCAATCCATCGGGGAATACTAGTTTTTGATACCAGTTTTAGTTGTTATATTCCCAGAGGCTCAGTATTTATTTATGTTTTGAGCAATTAAAGAACAAGATTCAATCTTTTCATCTAGGTTCGATATTTTTTTATTAAATTTTGAGTATTCCTCTGATAGTCTAATCTTTTGAGATTCGAGAATGGTCTTTTGATTTTCGTAAATTGAGCCATCCAATCCATGATAAATGTATTTATCATTTAGCTTATTAAATTTGAAATCTAATACACTCAACTCTCTCCGTAAGATTTTTTCATCTCTTATTTGCTCTTTTTCATTACGAGAAATCGTCAGTTTCATTTGTTCTTTAAATACTTCAGTATATTTTTGGTCTAGCTTATATTTACCGATAAATTCACGGAAGAGCTCATTCAACCCCGTTTTTAGACTTCGAGTTGAGGTTGTAGCGTTCATGTCTTTACAACAACGATTGTAATTATTGCACTTGTAGTAATCGAACCCCTTTTTTGCTTTGTAATATTTATTGCGTGTATCTAACGAAGGATATTGATAAAAACTTGACATGTGTGATAATTGTCATTCTTTTGTCAACTATAAGTAGTAAATTACTTTATTAAGTATCTACTCGCTATGAATAACTTATTTAAATGTTTGCTGTTGGCATTATCTTTTTTACTTTCAACATGTTCAAAAGATGACCCAATTGTTTATTATTCATTAAAAACAAGTATTACACCTTCTAAAAGTGGTAGTATCTCACCTTCATCAGGAGAGCTTGGAGGGGGAAAAGTAATTTCCTTAAAAGCTAAAGCTTCTGCAAATTATGTGTTTCTAAAATGGACTGGAAGTGCTATGGGAAGTTCAAACCCAATATCTATTTCCATGAATTCTGATAAAAATATTGGTGCAGTTTTTGTAAAAAAAGATTCAGATAATGATGGGATAATGGATGATGTAGATAATTGTTCTAATACACCAAATGAAGAAACAGTTGATGCCAATGGGTGTTCTATTACACAAAGAGATTCTGATGGTGATGGGGTTATGGATGATGTTGATAATTGTTCAGATACACTTAGTGGAGAAATAGTTGATGAGTACGGGTGTTTATTTGTTCAGAAAACGTTTGTTCCAGATGATAATTTCGAACAAAAATTAATTGATTTTGGTTATGATGACGTGATGGATGATTATGTGCTAACTGCAAACCTTGATTATGTTGGTCATTTGGATTTGCCAAATGCTAATATTTCAGATGCGACAGGTATAGAGGGTTTTAGAAATCTGGCACAATTAAATTTATACGATAATCAATTATCCTTTATTGATGTTTCCAAAAACACCTCATTGAGAGTTTTACATTTAGGTCGTAATCAATTATCCTCAATTGATATCACAAAAAATGTTTCATTGATGAATTTTGCAGCTCATCGTAATCAGTTAACATCAATCGACATCTCTCAGAATGTTTTATTGGAATCATTAACCTTAAGCGGTAATCAATTAAATTCAATTGATATCTCTCAAAATACTTTATTAGGTTGGTTAAATTTGGAGGATAATCAACTATCCTCAATCGATGTTTCTAAAAATACCTCATTAGAAATGCTGTATTTGGGTATTAATCAATTATACTCAATCGATGTTTCTAAAAATGTTTCGTTGATAAGTTTATGGTTGAGTAGTAATAAGTTGTCATCAATTGATATATCTCAGAATATTTTATTGAAGTATCTAAATTTGTCTGCTAATCAATTATCATCAATAGACATAGCTCAAAATATTTTATTGGAGTATCTAGATTTGTCTGATAATCAATTATATTCAATTGACCTCTCTAAAAACACCTGGTTGACAAAATTGTGGCTAGAGAACAATCAATTAAAATGTATTAAAGTCAGCCAATCACAATTAGATAATGTACCATCTTCTTGGTATAAAGATATTGGTGTAGAGTGGTTAACAAATTGTAATTAGAAGAATCATAGATA
>JQIA01001641.1_pt1 | contig 12012 bp, 15 predicted proteins | sample 811431 | NCBI WGS metagenome assembly JQIA01 (sample SAMN02998118, study PRJNA258478) | marine sediment metagenome | biome: marine; feature: seafloor; material: sediment; isolation source: oil-polluted sediment collected from 3 locations (0.5 km, 0.7 km and 0.9 km)... | place: USA: Gulf of Mexico ... | reverse complement strand
CCATCAGTTAAATTCATATCTACAGTTGAAGTTGGAGCAACTACCATAAATTTAACTCCATGATGACGAGCTAAGATCGCTAAACCATAAGTACCAATTTTGTTAGCAACATCACCATTGGCAGTAATTCGATCTGAACCAACAATTACCCAATCAATCATTTTTCTTTGCATTAATGAGGCAGCAGCACCTTCAATTGATAAAGTAACTGGGATATTATCTTGCAACAATTCCCAAGCAGTTAGACGAGAACCCTGTAACCAAGGTCTAGTTTCATCAGCATAAACTTCAGTAATTTTACCAGCAGCATAACCACTACGAATCACTCCTAATGCCGTTCCATAACCACCAGTAGCCAAAGCTCCAGCATTACAATGAGTTAACACTCGACAATTATTTGATAATAATTCTGCTCCTAGCTCTCCCATCCGATAATTAGCATTAATATCTTCTTGATGAATACGTTTAGCTTCTTCCAATAAGATTGGTACTGGGTCACCGTCAATAGTATTAAACTTAGCTTGCATTTGCTTTAAAGCCCAAACCAAGTTAACTGCAGTTGGACGAGCTTGAGCTAACTGTTGTAAATCATTATCTATAAGGGTTTGCCAATTTGTATTAGATTTAGCATAGGCATCTCTAGCTGCTAATACTACTCCATAAGCTGCGGTGATACCAATTGCTGGAGCACCACGTACTACCATATCTTTAATAGCTTTGGTGACATCAGCAACCTGCTCTAATATCATTATGGTTTGTTCATGGGGCAATTTGCGTTGATCTAATAAATGTAACTGTTCATTATGCCAATTAACTGGGCGAACAGTATCGTGTTGATGATTCATGGTTAATAAAAGTCCTAGTAAAGCTTTCCAGTGTATGGTTAAATTTCTTAATTCTATATAATATATTGTGGTATAAGGTAATTAATTTTATTAAAACTAGATTCAATAACCAAATCTTCCGGTTACTTGTTGAGTTTCCTGTTTAATTATCTTTAATTCTTCATCAGTAAAATCTGGTTTATAGTAAGATGGTGGTTTAATTTTTTCGATATATTTATCAATTATAGTTTGACCTTCTGTTAAATTACAGTGATTCATAAGATTTTGTAATATTGTTTCTGGATCAGCACATAAATCTTCAAATTTAACTATCATAGATGCTGCTTGTAATTGAGGATTTGCTTCTAATCTATCTTTAACATAACCATATATTCTGCTCCAATAATTAGCCCAAGCTGTGATATCTCTTTCTTTTAACATGATTATTTCCTGCCCACCTATATTAATAGGACGTATATCCAAACCAAACTCAAAATGGCCAATTCTTTGTAAATGTTTGAGTGCTTTTGGATTTTCTCTTCCTCCTTGGCAAAATAATTTATGTTGTTTAAGCAGAGAAGCAAGGTGATTAACTGGATGGCGGATTGGGATTATAAATTTGGCATTTGGAAAGAGTTTTAAAATATATTCTAAACGAGTTATATTATAATTTCCTTTGGCTAAATAACGATTTCCTTTCCTGGTCAATAATAATTTACGAATATGATTATTATAGAAAATTTCAAAACTTGGATTATTGGTGTTTTGGTCTAAAATATTATTTATAGTTGGATTATGTACTTCTGGAAAAAAGTGCATCCATAGTGATTCTTCCACTGCTTCTGGACTATTTGGAGTAACTAAGATTCCATCTCGATGAGCCCTTTCTACTGGAGCAACTTTTTTTACCAACATCCGATTTAATAACCAGTTCCACCAATATGGAGTATAAACTGGCGGAAAATCTTTATATTGTTGTGATACAAGTCCCTGATGATGCGATAATATTTCTAATAATATAGTAGTTCCAGAACGAGCTAAACCACTTACATAAATGGGTTGAGTTATTTTTATTTTATCAATATCTTCTTTTAAAACTTTCGATTCAAAATTACCCAAAGATATCCACATACCTTTAGTTTTTTCAATAAAGCTTCCAAATATATCAACCCATTTTTGAACTTGGAAAATTTGTTTTTCTTTCATAGATGATTTATAAACTTATTGTCTGCACAGTGATTTAATAAAATTATCCAAAATTTTAGAAATCATGTAAGAAAGGAGAAAAAGAGGTTATAATAATTACTATACAGAAGCTGGAATCCAGTAATTTTAAATATTTCTAGATTCCAGTTGGGAATTACATTATTAACTAATTGCAGAATACCATTTTGAACCAAACAAGCCGCCTTCTTTAGCTTTCCAACCATTAGTTTCCATCATTTGCTTCAAACGTTTTTTAAGCTCATGCTCTGGAATTTTACCTTTACTATGAGTTTTAAATACTGACACAGCATTTTCAAACTCTTTCTTATCTACCTTACCATCATTATTAGCAAAAGCTTCTAATACATCTTTAGCCCGATCTTCGGCATCTCGTTCTAAAACAAAGTTTTTTTCAGAAGCAACTTGTCGTATAATAGACAAACCTTCTTCCACTCCCATACCTTTTTTTATCCCTTCTTCAAGGATTTTCTTTTCTTCCTTACGGTCAATATATTGATCATCAAAAACTTGTAACATAATGTAATCAATAAACTGTTTTTTTACTTCTTCTGAAACTGCCATAATAACCTCAAGTAATTAATGTAACCAGCCCATAAGTTATACTGGATACTAAAACTTCAAATAGTTGTATACCACTTAATTCCAAACAATCCACCGGCTTGCCAGCCATTAGTTTCCATCATCTGTTTTAAACGTTTATTTATATCTTGATCTGGTAATTTACCTTTACAAGCAGTTTTAAAAACATTGAAAGCTTCTTCAAATTCTTTTTTAGTTATTTTACCATCTGCAACTGCATTTTTAAGCACAGACTTAGCTTTATCCTCTACATCTCGTTCGATGACTAAACCTTTTTCCTCAGCGATTTCATGAATAAGAGCAAGGGTTTCTTCTACACTAATATCATTTTTTACTCCAACCTCAAGAATTCGTTTTTCTTCGTGCCGATCAATATATTTATCATCAAATCCTTGCAATGTGATAAACTCAACAAACTGGTTACGAATACTATCTGAAACCATATTTATACCCCTTAATTAAATTTCTGAAAACCATTTTGAACCAAATAATCCACCTTCTTTAACTTTCCAGCAGTTATCTAATATTATTGTTTTAACTCGTTTTTTAATTTCTGGTTCAGGTACTTTAGCTTTGGAAGTAGACCTGAATAGAACTAATGCGGTTTCAAATGCTTTTTTGTTAATATTACCATCATTAATAATAAATTGTTCTAAAAACTCTTTGGTGCGTTCTTCTATGTCTCTTTCAATTACAAAATCTTTTGAGTAGGCTATTTCACGTATAATAGCAAGTCCTTCATCAATACTAATACCTTTTTTTATCCCTTCTTCAAGAATTTTTTTTTCTTCTTGTCTATCAATATATTGGTCGTCAAAAACTTGCAACATAATAAATTCGATAAACTGTTTTTTAACTGTTTCTGAGATTACCATATGTTTATAAATCCATTATTAATATCATCAAATCTGTTACCAAGAATTATTACCTGGTTTTGGTAAAGCATTAATATCAATCTCACCTTTAATTGTAACAGGCAATGTTTTTATCACCATGAAAACTGTAGGAATTTTTTCATTTGGTAACATAGTCGATAAGTAATTATGCAAACGACCAGCAATAACTCGTTGTAGAATTTTTAAAAAACCTTGTTTGTTGAGTATATAATTTACACTTTGTTCAACATTTTTCTGCTCATTATTATCAAGAATTAACTGCACACCAGCTTTTGAATTTCTATACCAAGCTATTGTACCATTTAGCCATTTTTCTTCAGTATCACCAGGTAAACGAACATACATACGGATCATACTATCTTTTTTTAGGGAAGGAGTTCCTATGATACAAAAACCATTGTATGATATATCTTCTGTATGTATAGTTGTTTCTTGTTGATCATATTCTAATATACAGGCACTATGATATGGTAATCTGTCTGGAATTAGTCCAGATACAATATAAGCTACTAAAACATTTGATTCTGATTCAATTACAGTAACTTCTTGTACATCTGGGTGCTGAGTTAAGATTTCTTCTATTTTATTAACATTAGACATATTTATGTTATGCAACCTTGCTTGCTATAGCACAATAAGATATGAATGGTTTACCGATTTTTTCGGTAATATTTATGTTGGAAAAACCAGTGTTTAACAATAATTCTTTAACTTCATCTAAAGAGTAAGTATTAAATATATCTGTACTTAGATCAAGATTATTCATTTGTTCTTTATTGCGAAAACCAAGTACAATCTTACCATCAATTTTTATTACTCTAAATATTTCCTGTAAGTAAATTTGCGGATCATCCCAGAAATATAAAGTGTTTACTGAACATACTTTATCAAAAGACTCGTTTGCATAAGGTAAATCCCTGCATTCACCTTGTTGAATTCTAAGTTTATTATTTTTAATATGTTGTCGATTAATTCTACTAGCTTCTGCAACCATTGCTGCTGAAAAATCAATCCCTGCAACAGAATTTGCAATTAATGCTATTTCATTAAGTAATTTTCCTGGCCCAAACCCAATTTCTAAAATATCATCGGTTTCTGTCAATTCTAAAGATTCTTGAACAAAATCATTTAAATCAGTATTGCCTTTAAATAGGATTGGCATAACATAACGTCCAATCAGACCAGATGGTTGTCTAGCTTGTTGGGATAAAATTTTGGTTGGAATTAGATTAAATAATTTCATAAGTCTTTTAAAAATCCTGCATTAGCATCTTTATCTGATAGAGTTGGATTAGTAATTGGCCAATCAATATTAATTTCTGGATCATTCCAACGAATACTACCTTCATCTTCTGGATGATAATATTCAGTACATTTATAATGAAAATCAGCCTGATCAGAAATTACACAAAAACCATGAGCTAAACCTGGTGGTACATAAAATTGAGTATGTTTATTTGCTTCTAATACTATGCCTACCCATTGTCCATAAGTTGGAGAATTAGGTTGAATATCTACTGCTACATCAAATACAGAGCCTTGAGTTACAGTGACAAGTTTTCCTTGTGGATATTGTTGTTGAAAGTGTAAACCACGCAATACTCCTTTAGCAGAATGGGAATGGTTATCCTGAATAAATGTTGCAGAAATTCCAGCTTCAGCATATCTTTCGGCATTAAAACTCTCTAAAAAAAATCCCCGATCATCACCAAACACTTGTGGTTCTATAATCAATACTCCAGCAATTTTAGTTTTGGTTACTTTCATTTATATTCCATGCTTTAATAGATAGTTAAGATAATGACCATAACTGCTTTTTTGTAGAGGTTTAGCTAAGTTTTGTAATTGCTCAGTAGAAATATAGCCTTTACGCCAAGCAATTTCTTCTGGACAAGCAATTTTAAGACCTTGTCTCTTTTCGATAGTTTCTACAAATGAGGAAGCTTCCAGTAAAGATTCATGAGTACCAGTATCTAACCAAGCCATACCACGTCCCATTTTTTCTATTTTTAATTTATTATTTTGTAAATAAACTTTATTAACATCAGTGATTTCTAATTCGCCACGAGCTGAAGGTTTAATAGTTTTAGCAATTTCAACTATATCAGCATCATAGAAATATAAACCAGTTACTGCATAATGGGATTTTGGTTGTTGAGGTTTTTCTTCCAAACTAATAGCAGTATCATCTTTATCAAACTCAACTACTCCATAACGTTCTGGATCATGAACTCGATAAGCAAATACAACTGCACCATCTTTTAAAACTGCGGCTTTTTGTAATTTATTTTGTAAATCATGCCCATAAAAAATATTATCTCCCAATACCAATGCACAAGCGGAATTATCGATAAATGATTCTCCAATAATAAAAGCTTGAGCCAAACCGTCTGGTGATGGCTGAATTGCGTAACTTATATCAAGTCCCCATTGGCTTCCGTCTCCCAATAATTGTTGAAATCTTGGTATGTCTTGGGGAGTAGAAATTAATAAAATATCTTTTATTCCTGCTAACATTAAGGTTGTCAACGGATAATAAACCATTGGTTTATCATAAATTGGCAATAATTGTTTAGAAATAATTTGGGTAATTGGATATAAACGAGTTCCAGAACCACCTGCTAAAATAATACCTTTCATAATGTACCTAAACGCTCTCTTTGATATTCTTGAGTAACCTAAGGTTTTCAAGAAAAAGTTAGAATTAATTTTACCTCAACATCAATTATTAAATTGTGTGGAATTTATAACTTCTGCTATTTCATCAGCTATTTCTTCAACCGTATACATTGCGGTATTTCTAGCCAATTTATCTGCTAAACTAGGACTGTACTCAATAACTTCTTTTTTAGAAATATTATGCCAAATAGGAAGTAAAATTTGTTCTTGAGTAACTGATTTTGTTACTAATCCATCTAGTTCATAATTGGTCCACCCTTTACTTAAAAATGGTTTAGATAAAACAACTATTCCAAATTTACTCTTTGCTAGACCTGTATCAATTTTTCGTCTAAGGCTATCACCAATCTTCAATTCATATTCATCATACCAAACATCTAAACCTTTATTTTTCAGTGCATTGGCAAGTGGACGAACAACATCATCTTTGTCTTCTGAAGCGTGTGAAATAAACACATCAAATTCACGTTGATAATCTTCATTTGAAAAATTTGGGTCTAAATCATCACGATGAACCAGACTAGGAACTGACGCAAGAGATGCTTCTCTAGCAACTGGTAAGACACTGGGTAAAACTCTAGCAGAAGATTTTACTTTACCTTGTAATCCTGCCATATCAATAGTTACATTCCATTTTCCTGAGCTTGGTACGTTTAACCTGAAAGGAGATTTCTTAACTAAACCACCATAATATTTATGCTTTTTACCATTTTTATATGCTTGGAAATTAGAGTCATTCATCAAACGAACATTTGCTGCACTTCCTTGTAGAATAACTTCAATTGTGTCACCACTAGATAATTTGTCAAATTTATAATGTGTAAAATTCATTTGTTCATAATTCCCTTGATGCTGAGTAAGTTACTAGTACCATGCTTAAACCACCGAAAATAGTCTTCTAAGATAAAGTTAGCTACTATATAAGCAATCCTGTCTTTAATTTATTTTGAATCGAACCATCCCAAGTGTTTGTTAGATGTTCACGCACCATTTCAAACAGAGCTTCAACAACATCTGGATATATAGGATTTTTTTCATAACCTTCGTTATATCTAAACTCTCGATCTGTATTCTTCTGTTTTCTTAGCACAAATATTTGGTCTATTCGATACTTTTTTAAATTTACTTTATCTGTTAGTTTGAGCCACTCAGCGACTACAACATAAATTGCATTTGGGTTTCTTGAAAGTAGTTGCATACCCGCAGTTGATGAGCCTTCTAACATTGTTTTATCAAGATAGGTTTTACATTCTATTGCAACAGCAGGTACTTGAAGTATCTCAGTTTGGGATTCCTCGCTTCCTTCACACTTCATATCTGTTTTGATGTTTACACCTATAACAAAGTCATGCTCTTTTATTTCAATTTGTACACAAGGTTTTTCAACCATTTCCTCATAACTTTTAGCTTGAAAAAATATATCTTTAAATGCTCTGGCTTTACCGATAAGTGCTTCATCTGAAAATTCGGATACAATATCTTTGAAAAGACAATATATAAATTCTTCTAAAATTGATGAATGTAAGTTAGAACGAGAATCAAATTTTTCAGCGTAGTGTTGCTGATCAAGAATATCTTTATATTCATTAAATAGTTTTACTCTTTTCTTTAAGATTTTTGAATCTTCTTCAGTTTTTTCAATATATGGGCCTTTTAAATCCTCATTTGCTGTTCGCCATTCATCATATTTTTCTCTGATTTCCACCAAATATTGCCTTGAATCAGTATCCAAATACTTAGTTTTATGGTTTTCTTTTTGCGTTAAATTATCACCATGAACATACATACTAATACCCATTAAATTTGTTTTAAAATATTTTTTGCAATGGCTCTAGCGAGCAATGGAGGTACTGCATTACCTATTTGGTTATATTGGCATAGATATTTTTCATCTATTCTTCCTTCTCTAGCAAGTAACTTGTGGCTCACAATAGTTGGCTTACCCTTAAAGACAAAATTATCTGGAAACGATTGTATTCTTGCACCTTCCCTAGCAGTAAAGTTTCTATTTTTAAATGGATGCACAAAGTTTGCGTAAAATGATGCTGGTATTGTGTGACAAGGTTTATCTGGATGCATCCTCCTGTTATTTTGATCGTAAACTTTACCTGAAATTTCTGTTGTATTTCTTTTATATGGTTTTAAATGTTCTGGGACATCTGATATTGAATCACCGCATGACATTGATGCAAATCTTTCAATTACACGTTTTGAATGGCTCATTGCTTTGTGATTGTATAAAATAGTATCTCCATTTCTTAATATCTTTTGATACTTTGTTTTAGTTTGCATGGTATATTCTTGTTCTTCACTTCCTTGACGAGCTTCGATTTCTGGAAGATCAGAAATTGCGTCCCAAAGGGTTGGACATTTTTCTAACCTTTCTGAAAACAGATCATTTTCACCTGAATTTAGAACATGTGTTGGCTTAGGAAACGGATTTTCTAGCTGTTTTTTTGAAGCAATAACGAAAAGACGTTTTCTTATTTGAGGTATACCATAGTTAGTTGCTTCCAAAATACCATAGTAAACATAAAATTTCATTTTCTCTAATTCAGAGCAAATTATATCTATTACCTTTTCCTTGTTTGCTGTTTTTGCTTTTACCAAATTTGGTACATTCTCCATTATCATTACTTTAGGGTCTAACGCCTTTCCAACTCTAAGAAATTCTTCAAATAATGAATTTTTAGGGTCTTTGGGATCACCACTATTTTTATTACATATAGAAAATCCTTGACAAGGAGGTCCTCCAAGAATAATATCAGGCTTATTTATCCCGAATGTACTTAAAATATATTCATTCGTTAATTTTGTAATATCATCACAAATGACATTTGAATTTGGATGATTAAACTTAAATGTTTCGCTTGCCCACCTATCAATTTCAATTGCACCAGTAATTGTACAACCAGCCATTTCAAACCCTAAGCTAAAACCTCCTGCACCTGCAAATGTATCAAGTATTTTCATTTTTCTATCAGAATATTCATATGATGTGCATACACTTTTGTTTATGGACTCTACGAGCTGGATATAAACGAGTTCCAGAACCACCTGCTAATAATAATACCTTTCATAATGTACCTAAACGTTCTCTTTGATAACTGCCATCTAATACTCGTTGACACCATTCATTATTGTCTAAATACCATTGTACCGTTTTCTGTAAGCCAGTAGCAAATGTTTCTTGTGGTTGCCAACCCAGTTCATTTTTAATTTTAGTAGAGTCAATAGCATAACGCAAGTCATGACCTGGCCGGTCGGTTACATAGGTAATTAAGTTTTTATAGGAATTTGTATTTGGTACTAATTCATCCAAAATATCACATAATGTCGTCACTACTTCTAAATTAGTTTTTTCATAATTACCACCAATATTATATACTTCTCCTATTTTTCCTTGTTTTAATATTGTATATAAAGCACTGGCATGATCATCTACATATAACCAATCTCGGATATTTTCTCCTTTTCCATAAATTGGCAATGGTTTACCTTCTAAAGCGTTTAGAATTACCAATGGAATTAATTTTTCTGGAAATTGGTAAGGACCATAATTATTAGAACAATTAGTAGTAACTACTGGAAGTTTAAAAGTGTGAAACCAAGCTCGTACTAAATGATCTGAAGATGCTTTACTAGCGGAATAAGGTGAATTAGGTTTATAAGAGGTAGTTTCGGTAAATAATCCTTCTGCTCCTAAGCTACCATAAACTTCATCGGTAGAAATATGCTGAAAGCGAAATTTAGATTTATCTGTTAGAGTTTGCCAGTAATTGCGGGATGCTTCTAACAATGTATAAGTACCAATGATATTGGTATTAATAAATTCTGCTGGCCCATCTATAGAACGATCTACATGTGATTCTGCAGCTAAGTGCATTACTGCATCTGGTTGAAATTCTGTGAATATTTTTTGTAATTCTTGTGCATCACAAATATCTGTTTGAGAAAAGTTATATTGAGAACTATCTATCACAGAAATCAAAGAATCAAGATTACCTGCATAAGTTAGCTTATCAATATTCATAATTATCGTATCAGTATTCTTGATAAGATAACGAATAAGTGCAGAACCAATAAAACCAGCACCACCAGTAACAATGAGTTTCAAAGCTTCAATCCTCTGTAAAATATTGAAAAAAAATGCGATGCTCTATTAAGAACATCGCATTTATATAAATTATTTAACTGTGGAAAAACTACCTAATATCACTACGTTCTACAGCAATTTCAACTCGACGATTTTGAGTTCTACCAGCTCTAGTTGAGTTAGCAGCTACTGGTTTTAGCTCACCTTCACCAACTGCTCTGATTCTATCTTCTGGTACGCCTAAGCTAATCATGTATTTTACTACACTAGCAGCCCGTTTTTCAGATAATCTCTGATTATATCTATTAGTACCAGTTGAATCAGTATGACCAACTACTACTACCATAGTTACATTAGTAAAATTACCAATTCCATCAACAACATCGGCAATAATAGATTTACCTTCACTAGTCAAACTGTATTTATCAAAATTGAATAAAACGTCAGCATCAAGAGTAGGTAATGATTTATTACATTGTTCTGGTTCAATTTCACAAATATTATGACAACCATTTTCGTCAACTGCATAACCTATAGGTGTATCTGGACATTTATCTCTATAATCAGGCACTCCATCCCGATCAGAATCTGCCGGACAACCACGGTTATTAACTCCACGATCTATTTCCATTGGAGTATTATTTGGGCAATCGTCTCTATAATCGGGTACATCATCGCCATCACTATCTATTGGACAACCTTTATTAGGACCGTCTTGATAAACTCCTTTAGAAATTTCTAAGGCAGTATTATTTGGGCATTTATCATCATCATCATTGATACCATCCCCGTCCTGATCAAAAGAATCACCGCATTCTTGAAATAAAGCCTTTGGAGTATTAGGAGACCTAGGCGTTAAAACACATTCATTTTCACGTTTGGTTAATACTGGTTGGCCTTGAGAATCCAATAACCGATATGTTTCTTCATCACTAGCCGCCAAAACAGAAGTCACTGCCGTTGACAGCAGAGTACCTGCGACCACTCCTACTAAAATTTTACGACCATAGTAATCAGACATAAACAAAATCCCTTAATATAATGACATACGCCTTGTGAAGTTCAACTTTATATAGATTTATCCAACAAGACATAGTTTGATTTAAAAATCATATAATCTTAAGCATATTGTATCAATTTTACAACAAATGCTTTACACAAAACCTTTAATTTAAATTATTGTATCACACACACTGTAACACTTCTAATGCCCAGAGTAAATATTGCATTATGTGGTATTTTAGCAACGTATCAGAAGATAATCAAGAATAGTTATAAATTTTATAGATATATAATAAATAATACCGAACTCATTTACTACATATGGTGCAATTTTTAAATATTTAACGAAATGTGTAATTTAAATAATAAACAGTAAAATTATGAAACAAACTACCAAGCTTTGAATAAAGTACTTATTAGTAACTGATAGTTCATTGCAACAGAGAATCAAGTTTTCCTTCACTGTCAAGTTCGGCTAGATCATCGAAACCACCTACATGTAACTCTCCAATAAAAATTTGAGGTACAGTGCGTCGCCCAGTAATATTAATCATACTGGTCATTTCATCAGGATCACTATCGATAAAAATTTTCCGTACTTGCATGCCTTTTTTATTTAGCAATAGTTCTGCTCTATTACAATAAGGACAAGTTTGAGTACAATACATGCTTACATCAGGCATTATGGTCTCCTAAAAACTTGATAATA
>JQIA01001640.1_pt1 | contig 12014 bp, 9 predicted proteins | sample 811431 | NCBI WGS metagenome assembly JQIA01 (sample SAMN02998118, study PRJNA258478) | marine sediment metagenome | biome: marine; feature: seafloor; material: sediment; isolation source: oil-polluted sediment collected from 3 locations (0.5 km, 0.7 km and 0.9 km)... | place: USA: Gulf of Mexico ... | reverse complement strand
GCGATTCTACTGCCAATGTATTTGTCGGTGTTCGTTTAGGTGGCAGTACCGAGGAACGTAAACAGTTACTAAACGAGCTAGCTAGTGCTAACTATAAAGTTACTGACTTTACCGATAATGAATTAGCAAAACTGCATGTTCGTTATATGATAGGTGGTAAAAACTCAGTTAATCCAAAAGAAACTTCTCATACTAGTGAACGAATATTTAGTTTTGAATTTCCTGAACATCCAGGCGCTTTAGAAAAATTTTTAGCTGCAATGGGTGAACTATTTAACATCACCCTATTCCACTACCGAAATCATGGCGCCGCTTTTGGGCAAGTGTTAGCTGGTTTTGAAGTAAGCAAAAGCAAAGAGGTTGAATTTTTTGCCCATTTGAATGCTTTAGGTTATCAGTTTGAAGAAGTAACTGACAATCACGCCTATCAAGTATTTCTCAACTAATGATTCATTTTTATAAATAACGTGGGAGTTGCTGACTTTACTAAGTAGCTACCCGCGTCACCTCATTATGCAAAGTTTTGTTGGGATTAGCCCTAGTCGCTTGAAAACTAAATTCACACTGATTTATCAATTAAATAGCCGCTGCAATATTCAAGTATTACCATTAACGTCACAACTCATTTTAAACTCAAAGGTTTTTTAGTTACTTTATGATTTCTCACAAGCTCTCTGTTGCGCCCATGCTCGATTGGACTGATAAACACTGCCGTTATTTTTATCGCGTTATGTCTAAACACACTGTTTTGTACACCGAAATGGTTACCACAGGTGCTATTTTACATGGCAAAGGTGACTACCTTAGCTATAACGATACGGAGCACCCTCTCGTATTACAGCTAGGTGGTAGTAATGTTAAGGATATGACTGAGTGTGCTAAAATTGCAGAGCAGTACGGGTATGATGAAATAAACATTAATGTTGGGTGCCCGTCTGATCGTGTGCAAAATGGTAAGTTTGGTGCTTGTTTAATGGCTGAACCAAGCCTTGTTGCTGATTGTGTCAATGAAATGCAAGCAGCAACTAAAATACCTGTTACCGTTAAGTCACGTATTGGCATTGATGATTTAGATTCTTATGAGTTTCTTCATGCGTTTATTGAACAAGTCGCTCAAGCAGGTTGTCAGCACTTTATTATTCATGCTCGAAAAGCTTGGTTAACCGGCTTGAGTCCTAAACAAAATCGCGATATCCCACCGCTTAATTACGCGCGTGTTTACCAAATAAAGCAAGATTTTCCTCAGCTTGAAATATCAATTAATGGTGGTATTAAAACTTTAATAGAAGCGAATGAACATTTGCAACATGTTGACGGTGTGATGATAGGACGAGAAATTTATAATAACCCCTATATGCTAACGTCTGTTGATCAGGCGGTTTATGGCATTGAAAAAGAGGCTCTTTCTCGTCAGCAAGTAATTGATCAAATGGCTAATTATGTTGACGCTTATGTTAGTGAAACACCCAAACATGGTAATAATCGAGCTTGGCATGTATTACGCCATATGTTGGGCTTTTGTAATGGCTTAGCAGGGGCTCGCCAATATCGCCGCTATTTAAGTGAGTTTGCAGGTAAATCAGGCGCTAACGGCGATGTACTTAAACAGGCTTTTTTTAAAGTAGAACAGTAATTATGCATGAAAAAATTGCGCTAAAATATTTTTACAATCAGTAGTATTCATTAACCGTGAAAATTCATCAGCTTCATTTTTAATTGCTTGTGCTACTAATGATTGAGTTGCTTGACGGATAAGCTTCCTGCTAGTCATGACAGAATCAAAAGGCAAGTTTGCTATTGCTAACGCTATTTTATCAGCAATAGCCAGTAACTCGCTAGGCTCACAAACTTGATTAACAATACCATATTGTTCGGCTTGTTCTGCCGTAAAAATATGACCAAGTACCATTAATTCAAACGCTTTATTTTGCCCAACAAGTTGGGTTAATAAGAAGCTAGAGCCCGCTTCAGGGCATAAGCCTAATTGAGTGAAAGGGAGTTTGAATTTTGAATTGTTAGCGGCTATTACCATATCGCAATGCAATAATAAAGTTGTGCCAATACCAACAGCAGCACCCGCTACAGCAGCAATTAAAGGCTTGCTAAAGTTACTTAAAATGTTAACAAAATCTAAGGCGGCTAAACTATCGTCTTGGCTACTTTCTATGAAATCTTGTAAATCATTACCCGCACAAAAACATGTCTCATTACCTTGAATAAGCAGACAGCGAATATTTGGGTCATTATCCGCAGAAATAAAATGTTGGCAAAGCTGTTGATACATTTGATTGCTAAGGGCATTTTTTTTATCTAAGCGATTTAACGTTATGATGAAAACACCGTCTTTTTCTTTTATTAAAATTAAGTTGGCCATATTGTTAATTATTTCAATTTTTCAGTGTGTTATGATTATTTATTTAAAAGGGTAAAAAGCAACAACAAGCCATTATTCATTTTTTAGGATCAAATCACAAGAAAATGCATGCTTAAAACTGATGCGGAACATGTTTGAAAATAGTGATGACCGATAAGGATACATTATGAATACCCTGCGATCCCCCGAAAGTATTGATGAATTAACTCAATACTATCAGCTACGTTGGCAAATATTAAGAAAACCTTGGCAACAACCTTTAGGCAGTGAACAAGATGAGCATGATAAATGCAGTATTCATCGTATGTTTATTGATGAGCATGGCACTGTGCAGGCCGTTGGTCGCTTAGAAAAAATCAACTCACAATTAGCTAAAATTCGTTATATGGCTGTAAGCAAGCACTTACAAGGACAAGGCTTAGGCAAAAAAATCATTATTGAGCTAGAGCAACAAGCAATGCGATTAGGGTTTGTTGAAATAACCTTAAATGCTCGTGAAAACACATTAGAGTTTTACCAAAAGCTAGGATATAAAAGCCAAGGGTTATCGCATACACTTTTTGGTGTAATTAAACACTTTCGATTAACAAAAAAACTAACTAAACATCCACAACATCAAGATAAAAAAGCACAAGCACTTACGGTACTTTGGCATAAAACGATTGAAATGAGCAAAGCAATGAATTTGCAAATTAGTTATTTTGATGGCAAAACCTTGATAACCCACTGTGATGCGAAATTTAATAAAAACTTACATAACACTATGTTCGCAGGCAGTATTTATACACTAGCAACCCTAACTGGTTGGGGCTGGGTATATTTTGCTTTACAGAAGTTAACCCGTGTTGATGGTGATATTGTGTTGGCACAAGCGGATATTCGTTATCATTCACCGATTAAAGGCTTAACCTTTGCCAAGGTAGATATAGCACAAGTTTCTGGAAGTTTTGACAATTTAGTGCAGGGTAAAAAGGCACGTATTAAATTAACGGTTAACGTATTTTGTGGTGAACATATTGCCGCCACTTTTAATGGTAGTTATTTTATTCTGCCTAAAAGCCCTGATGATTTTGAGCGTATTGTTAATAAATAGAATAAAGGGCATTTATTCACGGCTTCGACTGTATTTGCTGAAATTTTTCATTGAAGTGCTCAAATAATACTGCTCAGCGTTAAGTGAAAAATAAATAAGGATAACTAGGATGATAAAAACGACTTATAACACACCATTAGCCAGTACAGGCATTATTGGCTGTGGTTGGTTAGGTAAGGCATTGGCTTATGAATTGCAAAAAAGTAAGGTTGAAGTACTGGCAACCAGCAATCAAACTAAAAATATAGATCAGCTAAATCAACAAGGCATAAAAGCGTTACAACTAACGTTGCCAATGCCACTTGAGCAGCTTTGTCAGCATATTATTTTTCAACAACAAAGTTTAGTTATTGCAATCACGCCGCAGTTTAAACAAGGCCGCACCGATTACGCTGAGAAAATTAAACAAATTATTCTTTCAGCAGAACGCGTAGGTATCGTTGAGCGTATTGTACTGTTAAGCAGTACAGCTGTTTATCAAGGTTTATGTGGTGAAGTTAACGAACAGCAAACATTAAATTTAAGCACTGAAAAAGTACAAATGCTAAACGCTGCGGAACAAGCTTGCTTAAATTTTTCCAAGCAAAGTATCGTGCTTAGATTAGCTGGTTTAGTAGGATCAGACCGTCACCCTGGAAAATTTTTACGTGCTAATAAAAAACTAACTAATTCCACAGCACCCGTAAATTTAATTCACCAACAGGATGCCGTTGGCTTAATAAAGTTGTTATTACTCAAAAAGGCCCCACAGGGAATTTTTAATGGTGTTAGTGACACCCATGTAGCTAAAGCTGAGTATTATTGTGCCGCAGCAAAATCTATTGGCTTACCGGCACCTTTATTAGCAGAAGTGAAATTAACAGAAGCTAAGCCATCAGAAATAAGTAGAGTTGTTAGTGGTAGTAAAGCTAAGCAACAATTACACTATACCTTTGCTTACCCTAACTTGCTCGACTGGCTATGATAAAGATGTTTTCTAAAGTATTTATAGCTCGCCATCAATTAACGTTATTTTTATTATTTGGCTGCACATTTTGGTGTTAAATTTATTTTATATCACTTATCGCGCGCCTGCTTTTTGTGGCAATAAAATGCTCAGTTTTCCACTTTAGTGGTACACCTTATGATTACTGCAATAACAACTTGTTGTTATTGGTTCACGAAAAAAAGGGCTAAATGAATGATAAAAAAATGTGCCAAAAAGGCAAACAGCTCAAAACCACTTTTCTGCTTAAACCACTCCGACGGCTCTAAATAATGCGCGTTTTATTAGCGCCAATGGAAGGCGTGCTTGATCATTTAATGCGAGACTTACTCACTAAAATTGGTGGTTATGATTTATGCATTACCGAGTTTGTACGGGTAGTTGAGCACGTTATTTCAGATAAAGCTTATTTTCGCGCATGCCCTGAATTAAAAAATGCTAACGCTTACGGTTGCACTACTCAAGCAGGAACACCTGTTAGAGTGCAACTATTAGGACAACATGCTAATTGCATGGGCGATAATGCCGCTAAAGTGATTGAACTTGGCTCACACGGTGTTGATATTAATTTTGGTTGCCCTGCTAAAATGGTCAATAAAAACCGAGGTGGCGCGATATTGCTTAAAGACCCTGAAAACCTTTATCAAATAGTCAGAGCAATAAAAAATGCTGTTCCTAATGATGCCATTGTTAGCGCTAAAATTCGTTTGGGTTATGAAGACAAAAACCTTGCCATTGAAAACTCACAGGCAATAGAAGCTGCGGGCGCTAGTGAGTTAACCGTACACGCTAGAACCAAAGTTGAAGGTTACAAACCACCTGCACATTGGCAGTGGATTGCTAAAATAAAGCAAAGTATAAATATCCCTGTGATTGCAAATGGTGATATTTTTAGCGCTGAAAATGCACAAAAGTGCCGTGAAATATCGGGCTGTGAAGATATTATGATCGGTCGTGGTGCGTTAATGTTGCCAAATTTGGGACAAGTTGTAAAACAACAAGCAAGTGCTATGCCTTGGGCTGAAGTGCAGCAGCTGTTACTTAATTATACTCAATATGAAACGTATGGCGATAAAAGTAAGTATTATCCAAACCGCATTAAACAATGGCTTAAATATTTAAAGTTAGAATACGGTGAAGCAGATAAGCTATTTCAAGAAGTTCGATGCCTTAAAACAGCACAAGATATTATAGATAAACTAAGATAAAACAGCTAAGTTAAGCATAGTTAAGCTGCGCTAAATGGCTCTTAGCCTTGGCAGGAAAATTTGAAAAAATACCATCAACACCTAATCCTTTCATCGCATTAATATCTTCAATTTCATCTACCGTATAAACAAATACTTTTAATCCCCTTGCATGAGCATCGTCAACAAAATCCTTACTAATAAAATCGACATTTAAATGTACTGAAAAAGCATTAAGTCGCTCAGCAAATGTTGCATATTCTAAGGGATAACAAGCGGTAAGCGCACCAATAGCAAACTCTGATCGACTTTGTTTAATGTTATTTAATTGTCTATGATTAAATGACGATAAAAGCACGTCTGCATTGTTAAGTTTTGTGGTATTTATCGCGCTATCAATACAAGAAAATAACAACTCAATATTTTGAATACCTTTTAATTCGATATTCAGTGTACATTTCCCTGCAATCAACGCTAAGACTTCATCTAAGGTTGGTATGGTTTCACCATTACCAGCATCTAAAGTGCGTATGTGATCAAAATTATGTTGAGATATTTGACCTTGCCCCGATGTAGTTCGATGTAACCATCGGTCATGAATGACCACTAGTTTACTGTCGACTTCATGTACATCAATTTCAATGCCATCAACTTCAGCGTCAAGAGCCGCTTGAATTGCCCGTAGAGTATTTTCTGGTTCAACACCACTCGCGCCGCGGTGAGCAAAAATTAACATAGAGATCACAGATGTTTGATACATTAGTCATGGTTTTTAGTATAATGAGTTACATATTAAATGCACTATAATAATTTCATGTCTGACAATTCTATAAATGCCAAACGCTTAAATAAGTACATTAGTGAATCAGGTTATTGCTCACGCCGTGGCGCAGATAAATTAATTGAAGAAAAGCGCGTTACCATTAATGGCAAATCACCTGAGCTAGGCACTAAGGTTGTGTTAGGTGATGTTGTTAAAGTTGATGGTAATATTATTGCTCAAGCACATAAAAACAAATCTGATCGTATTTATATTGCTTACAATAAACCTATCGGTATTACTTGTACTAGTGAATCTCATGTGCGGGGTAATATTATTGATGCCATAGGACATAAGACACGTATTTTTCCTATTGGTCGTTTAGACAAACCTTCTGAAGGCTTAATCTTCCTCACCAGCGATGGAGATATTGTTAATAAAATTTTACGCGCAGAGAATGCTCACGATAAAGAATATATTGTTACGGTAGACAAACCTATTAGTGAACGCTTTATTGAACGTATGTCACGCGGTGTACCCATTTTAGGTACAGTCACTAAACCCTGTATTGTTAGGGTAAAAAGTCGTTTTGTATTCACTATTATTTTAACGCAGGGATTGAATCGGCAAATTCGTCGCATGTGTGAATACCTTGACTATGATGTTAAAAAACTCAAACGCTCACGTATTATGAGTGTTGAATTAGGAAACTTAAAACCGGGACAATGGCGCGACTTAACCAAAGAAGAAATGACTGAAATTAATCAAGCGGTTGAAGGATCGAGTAAAGTAGCCGTGAAGTCGAAATAAAAAATAAAGCTAGCAGTAACAAATCGATATCTATATCCAATCCAATCCAATCCACCTCAAGGTACAGAATTCGGCTGGAATTAGAAACATCTTTAGGCGAGACATTTATTGAAGAGAATGCTTGTTCCCTTATCAAAATCAATAACGCTGCATAAAGTGTTCCTAAACCAGTCCTGCGGGAACGCCTGAAAAAATCATACGCTTCGTTGCGTAATTAATTAAGGGAACAACTATTCTTAAAATACCCGCCTTGATCATGAATCGCTCAGGCGTCCTGGAGCTCGCATCTTTAAGTGGGTTGGGTATAGACTAACGTTTTTAAGAATCGAGCCGTATGCGACGTTTTATGTTGAGCAACATCTTCAGGTGTGCCTTCTACTAAAATTTCACCACCACCAGAACCACCTTCTGGACCAAGATCAATAATCCAATCAGCCGTTTTTATTACATCTAGGTTATGTTCAATGACGACAATAGTATTGCCATGATCACGCAGGCGATGAATAACGTGTAAGAGCTGCTTAATATCGTGAAAATGTAAGCCTGTGGTTGGTTCATCTAAAATATATAAGGTTTTGCCAGTATCACGTTTAGAAAGCTCTTTTGATAATTTAACGCGTTGTGCTTCACCACCAGAAAGTGTGGTGGCTGATTGCCCTAATTTTATATAGCCCAGACCAACATCAAGTAATGTTTGCAACTTACGCTTAACCGCAGGAATAGCATTGAAAAAATCAAAGGCATCTTCGATGGTCATATCTAAGACTTGATGAATATTCTTACCTTTATACAATACTTCTAGCGTTTCACGGTTGTAACGTTTAGATTTACACACATCGCAAGGTACATAAACATCAGGTAAAAAGTGCATCTCTACCTTAATCAAGCCATCACCTTGACAAGCTTCACAGCGACCACCCTTAACGTTGAAACTAAAACGTCCCGCTTTGTAACCACGAGAACGCGATTCTTGCGTAGCAGAAAAAATATCGCGAATAGCCGTAAATATGCCCGTATAAGTCGCAGGGTTTGAACGTGGTGTTCTGCCAATAGGGCTTTGATCAATTTCAATCACTTTATCAAGATGCTCTAAGCCTGAAATAGATTTGTACGGTGCTGGTTCATCAACTGTCGCGCCATTAAGCTCAATATGGGCTAGTTTGTACAAAGTATCATTAATTAGCGTTGATTTTCCTGAGCCAGAAACACCCGTGATACAAGTCATTAAACCGTTAGGAATAATCAAATCAACATTTTTTAAATTGTTACCCGTTGCTCCTTTTAATTCAACAATATTTTTCTTATCAAATGGGTGACGCTTTTTAGGTATTTCAATTTTTTCAACACCCGATAAGTATTTTCCAGTAAGTGAATCTTTACAATTTAAAATGTCATCTACCGTACCTTGAGCAATAATTTCACCGCCATGAACACCTGCACCTGGACCAATATCAATCACAAAATCGGCAGCACGAATAGCATCTTCATCATGTTCAACCACAATAACGGTATTACCTAAATCACGTAAGTGGATCAGCGTTTTGAGTAAACGTTCGTTATCGCGTTGATGCAAGCCAATGGAAGGTTCATCAAGTACATACATAACGCCAACCAAGCCTGCGCCAATTTGGCTCGCCAAACGGATACGCTGCGCTTCACCACCCGATAAGGTATTTGCACCTCGAGAGAGGTTTAAATAATTTAAACCAACATTGACTAAAAAACCTAAACGTTGATTAATTTCTTTTAATATTTTTTCCGCTACTTGTGCTTTTTGCCCTGTTAATTCCAACCCCTGAAAAAAAGCAAGTGCATCGGCAATGGCATATTCAGCAATAACAGGTAATGGCGTATCAGCAATAAAAACATTTCGCGCCTCTAAACGTAAGCGACTGCCATTACAGTCGGGACAATGCTGGCTGTTTAAATATTTAGCCAGTTCTTCACGTACGGCATTAGATTCAGTTTCTTTATAACGACGTTGCATATTATTTAATATGCCTTCAAAAGCGTGTTTACGCAGCACCACATCACCACGGTCATTCATGTACTTGAATTCAATTTCTTGCTTGCCGCTACCGTAAAGCACTATTTTTTGTGCTTCTTCGGTTAGGTTTTTAAAAGGCTTATTTAAAGAGAAATTGTAATGTGCAGAAAGTGCTTGTAACATTTGAAAATAATAAAAATTTCGTTTATCCCAGCCACGTACTGCACCACCAGATAAGCTCAATTCGTCATTACTGATCACGCGGCTGCTATCAAAAAACTGTTCAATACCTAAACCATCACAAGTTTGACAAGCACCTGCAGGGTTATTAAATGAAAATAAACGTGGCTCTAATTCTTGCATGCTATAACCACATTGTGGGCAAGCAAAGTTAGCTGAAAAGAGTAGCTCTTCTCGATCAGGTTCATCCATAAAGGCGATTTTGGCAGTACCCGCCGTTAACCCTAATGTGGTTTCAAACGATTCAGACAAACGTAATTGAATATCAGGGCGCACTTTTAAGCGATCAACTACAACTTCAATAGTATGTTTTTTATGTAACTCTAACGGAGGAGGATCAGACAGATCGCATACTTCCCCATCAATACGCGCACGAATAAAGCCTTGGGCGGCAAGGTTATCAAGTAACTTGACATGTTCGCCTTTACGGTTTTGTAACACTGGCGCGAGCAACATTATTTTAGTGCCTTCATCAAGCGCTAAAACGTTATCAACCATTTGGGATACCGTTTGTGCGGCTAAGGGTTGCTTGTGCGTAGGACAACGTGGCTCACCAACGCGAGCGTATAATAAGCGTAAGTAATCGTAAATTTCGGTAATAGTGCCCACCGTTGAACGAGGGTTATGAGATGTTGATTTTTGTTCAATAGAGATTGCGGGTGATAAACCCTCAATATGGTCAACATCGGGTTTTTCCATTAACGATAAAAATTGACGAGCATAAGCAGAAAGCGACTCTACATAGCGACGTTGCCCTTCAGCATACAAGGTATCAAAAGCCAAAGATGATTTTCCTGAGCCAGAAAGTCCCGTAATTACCACCAGTTTATCACGGGGAATCGTTAAAGAAATATCTTTAAGGTTATGGGTTCGGGCCCCTCTGACTTCAATATTTTTCATCTTTATCCAGTAAACTAGTGGTAAAACAACAGCCATATATTATGCCATAGTTCAACTATAATCACTTTTATTTTATTCGCTTGAGTAATAGAATAAATAAAAAGTAACATGGTTATAACCCAAGGTTTAAGTAGATGAGCACTAAACAACTGATAAATATTTTAATCGCCGTCACAATGGCTTTTGTCGTTAATGTTAATATTGATGCTCAACCGTCGGTACAGCAAGGGATGGGAATATTTGTTGCTATTGCTTGGCTATGGATTACTCAAGCGTTACCAATAAGCACCACAGCACTATTAATCCCTATACTGGCTATGGTGAGTGGTTTACTAACAGCTTCGCAGGCATTTGAAAGCTTTGCCAACCCCGTTATTTTTCTGTTTATGGGAGGTTTTGCCCTAGCAGCAGCACTACAAAAATATGGATTAGATCAACTTTTTGCGAATAAGATGCTTTCTCTTTCAGGGGGGAACCCCTTTAAGGCCATTTTATTATTGTTTTTAACTACTGCGATACTGTCTATGTGGATCAGTAACACAGCCACTATTGCGTTAATGTTGCCGATCGCGCTTGGCTTGTTATCCTCATATAATACGAAAGCATTTCCCAATTTAACTATTTTTGTACTGTTAGGCGTTGCATATTCTGGTAATTTAGGTGGTATGGCAACCTTAATAGGAAGCCCACCTAATGCTATTGCCGCTTCAGCAGCTAACTTAAGCTTTGCTGAGTGGCTTAGCTGGGGTATGCCCATGTTTACGTTATTATTTCCTTTGATGATTTTAGTATTGTTTATACTCTTTAAACCCAAATTCCCTGACACTGTCACCATCAATTTACCTAAAGTAGAGTTAAGCTGGCAACGTAGTATGGTCATCACTATTTTTTCTTTAACGGCTTTAGGCTGGATTTTTAGCACACCATTATCAAAAGTATTTAGCATTGATAGCGGTTTTGATGCCATGTTAGCCGTATTGGCTATTGTGTTATTAACTGGTTCAAAATGTTTATCCTTTGATCAGTTTATTAAAAAAACCAACTGGGGGATTTTAATTTTATTTGGTGGTGGTTTAACCTTGAGTACATTGTTAAAAAGCTCAGGGGCTAGCTTATGGTTAGCGAATGTAATAAGCAGCCACTTACCTGCTGATTATTCTTGGTTGGTGTTGTTAATTATTTGTGTTTTTGTTATTTTTTTAACTGAGCTAGTAAGTAATACAGCAAGTGCGGCTTTATTAGTACCACTTTTTATGACGGTTGCATTAGACCTAGAATTACCGCCCGTAGGTATTGCAGTGATTATTGCTTTATGTGCCTCTTGTGCTTTCATGCTACCCGTAGCGACACCACCTAATGCAATTGTTTTTTCGTCTGGTTTAGTCCCTCAAAAACAAATGATGCGTGCTGGCTTAGCACTTAACCTAACCTTTGCTATCGTTATTGCTACTGTAGCTGAGTTGTTTTTTTAGCCCTTTATATTTAACCCTTTTCAATCTTGAATTTAGGAGTTAATAAAGGGGTCTTAGATTCTCGGTGTTTTTCAAGATAGTTGGTACTGTTTACCTTAGCCCCTGATGAAGTGAGCTGAAGGTAATACTATACATTACAAAAACAAAAAAACCGCCAACTGGCGGTTTTTGTTTTCTATTTAAAGTAAACGTTTACATTAAGATTT
>JQIA01001639.1_pt1 | contig 12018 bp, 11 predicted proteins | sample 811431 | NCBI WGS metagenome assembly JQIA01 (sample SAMN02998118, study PRJNA258478) | marine sediment metagenome | biome: marine; feature: seafloor; material: sediment; isolation source: oil-polluted sediment collected from 3 locations (0.5 km, 0.7 km and 0.9 km)... | place: USA: Gulf of Mexico ... | reverse complement strand
TCACCACGCGGTACTGGACCTATCCAATATCCTACATTAATACTTCCTACTAGAGAATTTGTAACTCCATTATACTGCTCCTCACTACCGTCTTCAAATAAAATAGTGACAACTCCAGAATTAATAGTAAATGGTAATATACGACCAGTGGGGGAAAAAGTTGATGGGTTATCAGATTCAGCATCAGCAAACCCCATATCGTGTTGATTATTCTCACTTAAAACATCAGTAGTAACTACAGATAGATTACCAGTCTCATCTGGTAACGGTTGTTGCAATTTAACTTTACCATTTACAACTTTAAGATTAAAATCAGTTTTGATACCATTCAAATCTCTAGTATCCATCCTACTAAGATCTCCAGAATCTACATTTTCGATATCATTTAAAAGACCTTCAAACGTATTTTCATATCGAGATATTATAGCACTTTCACGTTCATTCATTTGCTTCAACAAACCATCTTGTAATTGCTTAAAGGAAGACTCGTATGATTCACCCAATTGATCCTTAACACTTTCAACATGTTCACTTATAGAGTCATCAATACGCTCAGACATGTTTATGTTGATACCATTCTCAGTATAATATGAAACTACATCAGGATCCGTCCGATATATACTACGACCATCATAAAACACATCTATAACTTTCGAAGCTAGCAGATATTGTTCACGAACACTATTTTCAACATCTAGAGATACAGAATCTTCAGTAGTCTCGTTTAAAATATCAAGATCAGAAGCATTAATTTTAAAAATCTTCAACCACGACCTATTACCAGCACTAAGGGTTACATCACCACCACGACGGGTTCCGGAATCGTTGGTATATTTTTTCATCAACCACTCTTTCAATACATCGTTACCACTATTTCCACTGATACTCAATATATAATCCACAGTGATACGTAATATATCCATATTCATTTCTCCGCGAAGGTCTCTGGTATTACCAACACCAGAGTGTTTTACCAACAACCCAGTTAAAGTTTCATTGATAGTATTATTGTGGGCTATAGATTCTAAAAGAGTATTGGACCTATACTTTTCCAACACATCAATTATAATTGGATCATCGTTATACTCACTATTTCTGTTTACACTAACATCCAACAACTTGTAATCCATAATGGTGTTTAAATGTATTTGATTCTGAATGAAATCGAGATCATCAAGCGTCAAGTCTCCATCATGATATAGCTTGTATGATGCGTCAATTTGGTCACGTGATCCAGCAGCAATTTGACGGACCTTGTTCATATATACATCATCATAATAAGTATTTATACCAGTTTTCCGATTATTATAATAATTATTGACAAGGGTGAAATAGATATTGACACGCTCAGTGGATAAATCTAAAAGATTTAAAGTAGATGATAATGTATCAACACTAGACCCCACAACACTTGAAACACCACCAAAAGAATTACCCAATAAACTTCCAACAATCCCCCCAGCCATTACAGGGAGTCCAACTACAGTTTGAGCCAACTCCTTGAATACGTTGGGTTCCATATCATACAATTCACCAACATCTTTAAAATGACTTGCACCATTCTCAAACAATTCTGGATTAAACCCGTTCTTTATCAATCGTTTCTTGATACGTTCAAGTTCAGAATCAATGAAATCTAAATCATAAGTATCATTCAAGAGACTGTTGGATTCCCGTATGAAAGAGTACTTGAAATATTCAATTATAATAAACCTAGCAGAAGTACTATACATATCTACCAACGAGATACGGACATTCTTATCCTTTTCACGACCATCAGCAAGCATCACCTTATCAGCATAATCACGGAAAGAATCATTCATAACCTTGTATTTCAACGCTCTTGTGAATCCATTTTCCTTTTCAGCAACACTTTGTAATGTAAACATTTCATCAACAACTCCAATAGATACACCACCAAACATACCTACACCGGGTGTAACAAATGTAGATATATCTAGGGCGAGATTGAATACACCCAAACCTAGATTTTTCAACACACTAAGTGTCTTGCTCTCGCCATGATACTTGCTACGATCACGCACATCTAATATACCAGTTTGATATTCAATATCAAAATCTGGATTATCAGTACGCACACCATCGATAGTTAAAACACCACTATCATCACTAGATAACCTACCATACCAGGTATTCACGAAATCATCAAAAGATACATCAAAATCCTGACTGGCATGCACATACTGCATCATTACCAACTCCTTATATTCATCAGGGTTGTACAACTTGAAAACAATTTCACCATTCCATACAACATGTGCCTTTTCATCTTCAATAACGTCCAAATCTTGTTCAATTTCCCAGGCAGTAAATCCTATTTCCAACCCACCACTTATTATAGGAATTTCCTTGGAAACATATTTTGAAAGTTTCGTCAAAAATTTAGAAGATTTGGTACCAAGCTTTTTTGTATTTGCAAAAAAAGATTTTAAAAATGCAGTACCTCCGAGAATTACACCTTGACTCAACTCACCAGCAGTCTTACTGAATTTACCAATATGAGCAACACCTGGAGAACCCCCAACAGCAGTAAACAACTTTCCAGTTTGTTTACTCATAACCGACGTCATATTTATACCAACGGTATTCAGTTTACCCCTCAACAATGTAGGTTTGAAATCAGTCAAGACGTTTACACTTTTTGTAAACCCAGGGACATCAATATTTGTATAATGAGCAGTGCTAAATATATCATCTAGCTTATCCCTAGCAATGTTTACTCCAACTTTTACATTACGTTTAAAGTTACTAGACATTACATCACCTATCCTATTAGATAAGGTATTTACAACATCAACAGCAATAGGGATAAATTTTTTATTCTTCAATAATGGAGGTCTAGCAAGGTCTCCACCAAATGCAAGCAAGTCTCTACGCACATTTCGATAATTTAACTGCTCAGTACTAGACTCATCGACGACATTAAACAATACAGCATCGAAATCTACAAGAGGGTCAACAAGACCATCTATAACTTTACCATCAACATCAAACATACTATCGACCTTGTAGATATCTTCAGGCATGTTTGATAAATCCTCATAATATTTTGAAATACCACCAACATGTTTCAGGAAAAAAGTGTTGAAATTGAAAACATTTGTAAATTGATTTGCAGAAAAAGATACTCTGGATCCAGGTGATAACACTACACCAGCCTTCTCCAATATTGTCCTACTAATTTTTAAACCGTCAACAAGAACTGCATTTTTAAATGAATCAATTTTTGACAGGATTGCAAAGTTTGTATGAACGATTAAAGACTTTATAATTATACCAGAAGTTGCTATATGGTTGAACGATTTTGTCAATAATAAATCCCTAAATGCTCTAGCACGAGGATAAGAAACCATATTACCACGTACACGATCTGGGAATTCAACATCTCCATTAACTATATCAAACATGGAATCATCCAACCCTATACTTCTATGTGTTTCAGTAATCACATCATCTAAATCCATAGCACCTCGTTCCACTATAGGCAACCCCAACATTTTATCCAAATGTAAAAGTAAGTTGTGCCATTTCTTACCAACCAGAGGGAGTTGCCGACTAATCATAGTCTCTCCCGGTTTAGCTATATCCCAAACTTTTTGTGTTGGGTGGAATAAGGTTCCGAATGTAGCAACACCATCACTACTATGCACAATTCTATTTACATCAACATTTTTGCTATAATTTGAAACAAAATCTGAATCGCCTACGGCAGGTGCTCCAAACGTTGTAGTTTGAACGTTCAATCCATCCCACAATTCATCGTTAGCTGCTAAATGTGCAACACCGCCCCCTAGGGAGTGTCCAACAAAGTATACAGTCGTAGCCCCAGAATTTGCCAACAATTCTTGGATTATTGGTCGATGGGCCGAGTAAATATCAAATAATGGTTCAGCAACAATACCACCATTCTTTCGGAATGTATAATTAGCTTGTCTAAACAGGTTATTCTTACCCATATCTCCACTCATAATTTCTTCAAAAGAATCAGAACCAAGAGGAGGAAAGACAACATACATTGTCTTTGTTTCTGGATCAAAAGCGTTTCGGAATCTAAATCCTACATCGTTTGCTGTTTCAGCCAATTCACGTTCAGCAAGGGTCATTGCAGATTCGGGTTTTGATAATATTTCCTCTATAATTTTATACTTTTCCTTTGAACGTAAAGTTACAGGGGGTGAAAATACATCATCACTCAACTCAAAGGTTGGGTTGGCAGCTTTAAATTCAGTATAAAACTCGTCGGAAAATTGATCACCAACAATACTTATACCAGCAATATTTGCGAGCTGCCATGCTACACTGGTAGATGGTCTAGATAAAAAATTTTTAATATCAGCACCATTACCCTTGTGTTGCATTAGAGAGTTAGTAACAGATGCAAACAAATGAGACTTCATTTTATCTCCAACCATTCCAAATATATTATCAATCATTGAATTTAAACCTTCATCTAATGGACTATCATCATCAAAGTCAAGGTCAAATAACGGGTTTAGGATTTTAAACGATGTTGATTCCGAGAATAGCATTATTTATAAATAGTAGTTATTTTTATTACTACACATCACGGATCGTTTCCAAGTTTTCTTCCAATATGACATCTTTTGCAACATTTGTAACATTGGTATTCAAATTCCACGTAAAAAGTTCAACCTCCGATTCATCATAATACACTCTACTACGTATATTATCCATGTTCATACCTCTACCTAAAGATCTAGTGTTGTGATATTTATGATCTACTTGTTTAGAACCATTAGATAGAGGTTTTGTATTATAAGTATAATATGGACTTTCAGGTAGCATGTCAGTTTTAAACATTTGTTCCCCCATACTAACTTGTTGTTCCCCGAATGTGTCTCCACCAACAGTATCATTCTCCCCCAAGGCTCCAGAACCTTCTTTAGATCCTATAGCATTACTATTGGAAAACCCTACACCCCCATCAGGTATTGTTCCACCTATAGAATCAGTACCACTGGAGTTTACAGTAAATGATGCATAGTGATTTATAGAATGTAATCCCTGAGAATTAGACTGGCCTATTGTTCCACTTACAGTTCCAGGTTCAGTCATTGTGTAAATATCAACGGTATACATACATACGAAATATTTTTGATAATATGCAATACAAAGATGAAGTAGCTATTATAGATGGAGAGAGACAATATTTCAGACCATCTATATATAAAATGGAGGAAGAGATGAATTATGAAGTTAATGATTATAAAAAAGGTTTACTCAAAGATGCAATGGAGGATATGACTGTAATAAACCACTCATACGATAGGGTGTGTTTTATTAGAAAGAGAATGGCCGAATTAGAGTGTATGAAATCTGAAAATTCTATAGATATCATGGTATTACTGGGAATTGAACATAAACTAATTGAACAATTACAAGATGTTGAAGGGTTTATATGTCACTATATGAAAACTACCAACAGACTAAAGAAAGAATTGACAAGCTTTAAACAACGAGTATACAGATTATTCCTATGTAGACGTATCAATTATATAGAGATTCCTAAAATACAACAATTGAATGAACAATTAAAGAAAATGAAACTATTTACACGTGAAAAGAATGATCTAGAATTACTACACCAATTCATAAGAGGTAAAATATTATATCTAACCGACAACAACATTCAAAGACTAGGTATTATACGAGATTAAATAAATTAATGTAAAGTATTTTTTGTAAATGGTTTAAAAAAAAAAAGGAAAAATATTATTAATATCTAGGTAGAAAAGGTATCAAAAATATACAACAATAATCACAAACGTCAGCTAATGACTTGGATCCATCAACGACTGTCCACTCTGTTGTTTTAAGCTTTATATATATAGATTCGACTTTATCTTGAATTTCCATAGTATCATACCTCTGAATATCATTTGAAATTAATCGGGATTCGCGAACGGCACGAGGTGTGTCTATATAAAATATAATATCAGGTAATATTAAACCCTGTTCAACATTGCATGCCCAAGAAAAATCAATATTGTTATACCCGCACGAATATGCAATACCAGAGTAGAAATACCTATCCAATAAAACAACAAATCCATCATCCAAATATTTAATTATAGACTCTTGCAACTCCCATCGATTTGCACAGTATAATAAATGGGCAGCTTTTGGATTCATATCGAGGATTTCATGTTGATATGAATCTATAGAGTTCCATGTAATACTTTTTTTATTTGGAAAAGAAATGACAACGCTAGGTATACCATCAAATTGTAATATATCAAAAAGACGTTTAATTGTACTTGTTTTACCACTATTATCGAGTCCCTCAAAACATACAAGTGTGCCTTTCATAGTATATTTATTAATAGTTAAAACCCAGTTGCATAATGCTTCAAATCAACACATTTAATAACAGTGACTCTACCTAGGTGATTAATTGCTACCAAAACATTGTCGGTAGCAACACTAGGATTTATACATGCGACTGATAATGATACAGGACTTCCTGTACCTTTATGTATCTGATCATAAATTGTTGTGGAATATTGACTAGTACCCGATAAATCATTGAATTCTAAAGGTAATGAAAACAGGACAAAACCACTTGGCAAGGTAAAGGTTGCATGATTATCTATTACAGAAACGGCAGATGTAGTAACAATTTCCGGGGAAGATGGAACTAATATTGTAATAGAAGAAGGGTCGCCATATAAACTAGTATTATGATCTGCATGAGTAGACGTTATAACAAGGTTTGGTAGACTAGGCATTATTATCAATTAATGAAATATATTTTTTTATAAAGTCAATTTTAATTCATTTTTATAAATGTATAAATAAGCTAAAATAGATCCTGCCACAGGAGTTCTATCACTCGTACCTACATTCATAACATTTATAAATAAATCTCTAGCCGATCCTGTACCACTCCAATGTGCAGAACGTACAATACAATTTGGAAGACCGTTCACGTCATCATTACCATATGGTAAAACAATATATGAATAACCAGTCGGAAGTGTCAATGAAAAATGCATATTAATTAGAACAGTTGTAGAGGCCGTTATAATTTCTGGGGATGTTGGACATTGTAGACTCCAAATACCTCCACATACATTTACAGGCACATAGGCATCAGCATGTCCACCAATAAAAATAGCACTAGGTAAGGAGGGCATTATTTTGTTGTTTATTAAATGTAAATTATATTTTCTCTACGACCAAGTACCTCCAGATACATCATGTTTAAAATCAGTGCAAGCTACAATAATCATAGTAGCAAAAGAAGCATCACTAGTTGGAGATTGAGCAGATGCAGATGGGTTTGCAACTAGAATCTTCAATGCTTGAGCAGCACCAGTACCAACAATAACTTGACTGACAGGTACACAACCAGCAGCTCCAGTGAGGGTGTTAGAAGTGTAGGGTGCAATAATACCTAAATAACCCACAGGGATTGATACTGTTTGATGTAAATCTACAACAGTTGTAGCATCTGGTATACATGATTCTATTGTACCTCCAGGTGTTTTCAAAGTCCATACACCATCACCAGTGCAAATAGGAGCGTTACCATCAGCGTGTGTACTAACAAAAGTTATAGAATCTAGAAAAGGCATGTTCGCAAGGTTATATATCTAGATTACAAGAGGGGTGTATATTTTATTATCTACCAGTACTACCAAACCCACCATCAAGGCGAGTCGTACTAGTTATCGATTCGATAGGTAAAATACGTGGTGCGAAAACTAATTGGGCAATTCTATCATGCATCGATAATTGTATTTTAAATGTGTTTGAATTATACATCATTACAGATATTTCTCCAGTATAATCAGGATCAACAACCCCACCTACAATAAACACACCATGTGACGCCATGCTTGAACGATCCTTTATACTACCCCATATATTCATATCTGTAAATAATAAAGATACACCCAAGGGGATTTTTGTAACCATGCCTGGATGTAACAAAACATGTTTAGGACAGTATAAATCATACCCTACGGAATGAGTTGTACCACGAGTTGGATATACAGCATTATCATGTAAAATAATAAAATCACTCATTATTGTAAAAGTAAAATGAAAATATAAATAAGAATATAATAAACCCAAGAATAATACTCAAGATAAGTACAGAGTATAATTTAAAAAACCCGATAAAAATGGAATGTTCACTACCAAGCATAAACAGAAATGAAGATGTGGGTAAAACTAAAATTTTATATTTACAATTACACACTGTAAACATTTATATAGCAACCACATAATAGTTATAAATCCCAAAACGAAGCCAACCCCTATCATAAATTGTACAGTTATAGCTCCACTCATATTAATACAAAGTCGTCGATAGAAAGTAGATTGGTGTAGTATGAAAGTTCTAGAATAAGAAACTCTATATAATCAGCAACCGTATCATCCTCATCTTTTGCGGGTATTATTATCTGATTATCAATATCAGAACATGCAATCATGAATGGTAACCTATCAACCCTAAAAGTTTTAAATAATTGTTTACGGATATTCACAGGATAAAATGGGAATTGTAACCAATTTGGATTCTTCACACAAGTGTCCCATTCATGGAATGTATTATCCATAGATATATGAACAAATACAACGTTTGGGAATATTCGTTCTATATTATAATTCTGCATCTCTATAAATATATCGAAACATTTCCTGGATCCAGACTTTGTAAAAAATAGTATAAACATACATCCTTCAAAATTAGTAATTGGTAGTAAATTACCATCAAATGAAGATAGATAGTCAGTACCAAACATACTATACTATGCTATTCTTTACATTCACTTTATATTTTGCTATAAACCCAAAACATGAATATCAATCTAGACTCTGAATGCGTACGTTTCTTTGAGAATGAAGGTCGAGCTTTTGCTGCTGGTGATCGACGAATTAGTTTATACGATTTATCATTAAAGGGGGAAAACGCATTGGTTGCCCCTTATGGTATTCAGAATTTTAACGGTAAAGAATGTTTAAAAGTTATCTTGACACCAGAGTGTGCATTAAAAATAAAGGAGTTTGAAAATGATATGGTTGAAAAAATGAAGATTTCTATTCCAAAGTTTCTAGATGGTACTGATGGATTTCATTCTATGGTCAAGACTGATTTTGAAGGCAACACTATTTTCACATTAAAACTAGCTGAAAAAGTAAATATTGAGACGTATGATGTAAAAAAAGGGACATTTTCGAAAACTTTGAGTGAAAAGATTCCAAGTGGTGCGAGGGTATCTTTAGGTATGAAAGTTTTCCATCCATGGAAATTTGATATTAAAGGAGTGGTTAAATACGGTATCCGTATTGCTATAACGGAAATTATTGCATATGATTCTACAGAATTGAAACGAAAAGGGGTTGAACCCAAGGTATCGATTAAAGATTACATGGTTTCTAATTCAAAAAAACGTGTCAAACTGATTGATCACAAGGATTTATAACTTTTTTATATATTTTATTTCGCTATAATCTTCTAACGGTGTTATAAAACTAACGTATATAGAATTACCTCTCTTTAAATGAACCTTACATGTATGATACTTTACATTACCATGTATACAAACTCTTAGATATATGAAATCATCAATATTTACATGATCAATCAAAACATTTGAAACTATTATCTTTAACAAACGTTCATGATTGAAAATATAATCTCCATAATCAATCTCTTTTTCTGTAGATGATAAATTACAACATAATATACCACCCATAATATATCAACTATATATGTATATGTATTATAGTTTATAAATCTATCAACTTGTCCATATCACCACCAAATGGTGCAAGGTTATCAGCAAATCTATACATTTGTTTTTTCGGGGGTTGGAATGACGGTTGAGTAGATACCCAATTATTTAGATTTATGTTTGAATCATCCTTGATGGGGGGTGTATCATTATTGGAAGCACCTTCGATTGGTGGTTCAGTATCAGAGTCTGGGGGTATCTCTGCACCAACGTTCTTAGGATCCTTTGTGATATCCATATCAAACTCCCCCAATTCTGCAGTCTGTTGTTTATCTGTTAAATCACCAGCATTTGTTTTTGGATTGTTTGAATCTAAAACTTGTTCTTGTCTAGCACGTTGCGATGACATTAAATCCAACAACTTTTGAACCGTTATATTTTGCAACAACTTTGCAGCCGACTCTACAGCATCTGGATCTACCATTGTTCCATCTTGCTGCAACTCTTTCTTGTCTTGTATATATTGATAGTCTGCATTCTGATTATATCTATGAAATGAACTCTTTAATATTGATAGTTCAGACCATTGTCGAAACGAGTTTTCGCCGTGTATACTAGTGTCTTTAATTTCTAGAGAGGAAGACATTTCACGCAACATCAGGTTAATCTCCCCCTTTATATCCATAGGTTTAGGTATAGATCCACGAGGTTTACCACCAGCTCCCTGGAATAACCTACCTAGGTAATTAAACTCGTGTTTTGAGAAGAATCTCCTAGCTTGTTTTCCATATATCGGATAATATGGTGAGGGTGTATCAGTAGCATCTACAGCCTGTTTTTGATCTAATAGTTTTTTACCATCATCTCTAGATGTTGCCGATATACTCTCTATTATGGGTTGACCTGTACTACTGTTGATTACTACATTTCCATCCGCGTCAGACCGATACTTTACAATATTAAACGTGTCTGGATCCCTAAACGATGGATATATATATTTTGATATAGCATTACTGGGGTCTAACCCTTGTTGAATTCTCTCAACATTTCGAGATGTATAATCTGCAACCTCTGCGAGTATGTCACTGGATCTTGCAAGATATTTCGAGTTTATGGCGTTTCTCAATCTATCTTGTATATCTTGAGCGACAATACTATCACTAACACTTTTGTTTGCAGTTTCGTTATCCGATGTGTGTAGTATCCATGCTGATTTTACATGCCCAGATCGTATTTGTCCAACTATAGCCGCTTTTTCACGCTGTATATTGTCAATATGTTTTAAAGCTATTTTTGCAATATAATCCCTAACCACTACATCTCTTGACCGATTATTCATCATTTTACTTTCATCATCATCAGTAATGATTGGGGATGAAGAATTGAATATATCTGCATGTAAAGCGTTTACAACATTCTGATGTTTTATTTGTCTAGCGTGTTCTTTAGCTATTTGTTTTTCTGCAGTCTTAATATCTTTAGCATTCTTTTTTTGTAGTCTCAACTGCATTTTTGAGGGCTCTGACATTATAACGCTATCGTCTATAGACTGTTTGTTAGTGTTACCATCATCGCTATTATTAATACCAGTAGACTCATTTTTTTCAACATCATCATCCACCTGTATGGGGGTTGTATCAATTCCATCAACATCATCTGTCGACACTTTTGATTGCAAATCAGTTTCTTCGATATTGTTCTGCCTCGGACCATTGCTACTATTATCTGAAACAACTGTTGCATTATCATCTAGAGTTGGTTCTGGTTTCTGCTCTACATTATCAACAGACTCAATATCCATATCTGTACCCAACATATCTAGTACAAACTCTTTTGCCTCTCTATCAGAATCCATGTACGGTCTAGTCTCCTGTACAAGAACATCTATAATCATGGATTGTATTTCAACACTGGACGGTATGTGGTTTATTCGAACAGGAATGTCTTTATTGTCAAACCCTTCACTAGTTATTATCAATTTTTCCGAATCATTATCACTATCATCATCACTTTCTATATCACTATAAGATGGTAAATCTTCAACTCTATCTTGTGTTTGACCATTTTCTACCGAATCATCACCCAATGTTTCAGGGTCTATCAATTGTGTTTCCTGTTCAATACTATCTTGACCACTAGGAATGACTCCATTAGGAAGTGTATCATCAACCTCAACATCTATAGCTTGTATTTGATCCTTTACGACTGGTGTTGATTGTTCAGGAATATCATCTGGGTGTGTTGGGTTGATATCTGGTAAAGAAATCTCTCGAGACTTTTCTTCTTCTTC
>JQIA01001637.1_pt1 | contig 12020 bp, 10 predicted proteins | sample 811431 | NCBI WGS metagenome assembly JQIA01 (sample SAMN02998118, study PRJNA258478) | marine sediment metagenome | biome: marine; feature: seafloor; material: sediment; isolation source: oil-polluted sediment collected from 3 locations (0.5 km, 0.7 km and 0.9 km)... | place: USA: Gulf of Mexico ... | reverse complement strand
GAAAATACCTGTGATTGGTTAGTTAGTTGATTAAAAAACGGATGACTAAGGTGAAAGATAAATCGTGTAATGAATATAAAAGAATATCTCTTTTCTTGCCTGATCTCCGGATTGGAGGGGCGGAAAAAGTATTTGTTAATTTAGCAAATTTTTTTATATCCAGAGGCATTGATGTAGATGTTGTGGTGATGAATGACAAAGGAGTATTGAAGGGGGATCTTGATAAAAATATCACTTACATTCACTTGTTAAAGGAATCGACGAATAACCCTTTGATGTTGCTTTTAGGAAGTAGTGTTAGTCTAATGCATTATCTTAGAAAAAATCCTCCAGATATGCTTATATCAACGATATTTGGGGCAAATTTGGTGGCAACAGTCGTTAAGAGTTGTTTTCGATTATCTACACCTATTGTTATCCGAGAAGCGAGTAGTTTCGATAATTATGGTTTCGTTAAAAAAATATTGATGCGTATTTTTTATCCTAAAGCGACATCCATTATAGCAGTATCAAGGTTAGGTGCTCAGGAACTACAAATGAAATTGTCCGGTGCATCATCCAAAATACTAACTATTAGTAATGGCGTTGATATGGATGCAATAGGTATGCTAGCAAAGGAAAAAGTGAATGAAGTTGGTGAATATGGAGCATATATAGTTGCGGTAGGTCGTTTAGTTGATGCAAAGGCTTTCGATATCTTAATTACTGCGTTTAAGAGTGTAAGTGTCATAAATCCAGAATTAAAGTTAGTGATTCTGGGAGATGGGCCGTTGCGAGGAGAGCTAGAGGCATTGATTTCTCAACTTGGGCTAGTTGATAAGGTTTTACTCCCAGGGTTTAAACGTAATCCTTACCCCTATATGAAACGCGCGGAATTATTTGTACTTTCTTCTCGGTGGGAGGGTTTTCCCAATGCGCTTGTAGAGGCTATATGTTTGGGTATAAAGGTTGTCGCTACTGATTGTAATTATGGGCCGTCGGAAATATTTTCAGACGAGATGAGATCAAAACTGGTTCAGGTGGGGGATGCCAACGCTCTTTCTGAACGTATTTGTGATGTACTAATCAATGACTATTATTCTGTTTCAAATGAGTGCCATAAAAATAGCGAAGTGTTTGAAAAATACCTAAATATTATATGACGTTAACATGATGTTTTTTATAGGGTGTATTTGTGGAAAAAACTGAGGGGAAATACCGGTCAGACATAGAGGGGTTACGAGCAATTTCTGTGCTGTTTGTCATTGCTTCTCATGCGGATGTTCCATGGTTTGATGGAGGGTTTATTGGGGTAGATATATTTTTTGTTATATCGGGATACCTTATTACAAGTCTACTTTTGAAAGATATTAACAGCTCTGGGACTGTAAGTTTTTCTCGGTTTTATGCAGGGCGTTTACGGCGATTATTACCCGCGCTGGCATTTATGATATTGATAACGTCTTTGGTGTCACTGGCCTTACTATCACCTTATGAGCATATACCTCAAGCGGCGACGGGGGGATATGCTGTTCTTTGGCTGAGTAATTTCCACTTTTCTTTTGAGGAACTACGGTATTTCGATCCATCTGCAGATGAGAATGTGTACTTGCATACCTGGTCGTTAGGTGTTGAGGAGCAATTCTACTTAGTATGGCCGTTACTGATTTTATCCATTGTAGGCGCATGGAAATGGCAAGGAAGGCAAAATAATGTTCAGCGTTTAGTATTGATAATGGCGATTATGACGGTCTTGGGATTGATGTTATCGGTTTTTTTGTCGTACTACATGCCAACGTTAGGTTTCTATTTAATGCCATCCAGAGCTTGGCAGTTCTCGCTAGGGGCGTTAGCGTTTCTCTGGCCTGTTTGGGTTGGAATAAATAATCCAGGTATAACAGGAGTTGTGTTACCAGAACTGTGGCAGCGTGTCGTCAGGTGGGGCGGTTGGCTTGGATTTATTAGTATCTTTTTAGCCGTTTTTCTTATTAATCCTGATATGACGTACCCAGGGTGTTGGTCCTTGATCCCTTCATTGGGAGGGGCGTTGATTTTGATGGGTGGCGCGGTAACTTCGCGTTCTGTAGTGTCTCAAGTGTTATCATTAACGCCATTGGTTTGGATAGGACGTATATCCTACTCCTGGTATTTGTGGCACTGGTCAATTCTTGTGTTGGGAGACAGAATATTCCCAGATAGCCAAATGATAGAAAAGTGGGTGTTGGTGCTAGTTTCGTTATTTTTTGCAATATTTTCATATTTTGTCGTTGAAGCCCCCGTAAGAAAAAATAAAAAGCTAACAGCTAAACCTGCGTTAACATTGGCCATTGCTTTTTTGATAATGGGGTTAATTTATGCGTTGTCTAGTGCGTGGGAATCAGCAGCAAAAGAATGGATTGAATTACCAGAGCAACACATATTTAGTCAGGTACATTTTGATCTGCCTGTTACCTACACCATGGGGTGTGATCAGTGGTATCGAAGTTCGGAATTAAAATTTTGCATTTTTGGTGATGTAAATGCAAAGCACACAGCGGTTCTTATGGGCGACAGTATTGGAACTCAATGGTCTCCAGCACTGGCACAACGATATGTTAAGAAAAACTGGCGGTTTATTGTATTCACAAAATCCTCATGCCCTATGATTGATGAAGTCTTCTTTTATCGTAGAATTGGAAGAGAATATACAGAATGTAGTATTTGGCGTAATACCGCTGTAGATTGGATTAAGAATAATAGGCCAGATATTGTATTTATGGGTTCCGCATTACCGCGTTTCACAGAGAACCAATGGACAGAAGGTAGTGCAAGAATATTGAGTGAAATCTCTGATTCAGTAAGTGATATCTATATTATTCGTGCGGCTCCAGCATTGAACTTTGATGGTCCATATTGCTTGTCTCAGCAACAATGGAGGCAGAAATGGTTACCGCAAGGATTTCAGCTTCTATCAGACTGTAGCTCCAAATATATGAGTCATTACTCTGACCAAGTGCACAAGTGGTTGTTGTTGGCTGCTGATAGGTTTGACAATGTTCGTGTTGTTGATATGAACCCTGTGATATGCCCCCAAAATCATTGCAATGCATTTCGGGATGGAAGAGCTATATATAGGGATGCAATGCACCTATCAAAGAGTTATGTTTGGTCAATAGCGAGAGAATTTTTTGATGCGATGAAGAGCAAGTAATATGCTTGTAGGGCGGCAATTTGTTTCCCTTATGGGTATTATTTGCCGACTAAATATTCTATAGGGAATGTTGATGGCTGTATTGTGCAGGATTACATAAATACGAGAAATAAACGTATATTGGCATTATTTTGGCATGGTATTGTTTTAATACTATGTATATACCCTATCAGCCAATCGAGAAAAGTTGTTGATTAGAGCAGAGTTGTAGACGATAAAATGACCTATATAATTGCAGAGATCGGACAAGCCCATGATGGCAGCTTAGGTATATTACACTCCTATATCGATGCTGTTTCTAAGACGGGAGTGGACGCAATTAAATTTCAAACACATATCGCAGAAGCTGAAAGCAGTGCGTTAGAACCATTTCGCGTCAATTTTACTTATGAAGATAATACTCGGTTTGATTATTGGAAGCGTATGTCATTTACCTATGAGCAATGGCAAGGGATAAAGGTCCATTGTGATGATGTAGGGTTGACGTTTTTAAGCACACCATTTTCTAACCTTGCTGTTGAGTGGTTAGATGCTCTTAATATGAGTATGTATAAAGTGGGCTCAGGAGATGTTTCAAATTACTTAATGTTGGATAAGATTGCGACCATTGGTAAGCCGATTATATTATCCAGTGGTTTAAGTGATATAAGTGATATTGACGCGTCTTTAGCGTTTCTATCCGCATATGATGCTGATGTATCTGTCCTTCAATGCACAACAAAGTACCCCACACAACCTTCAGATATTGGGCTTAACGTTATGTCTGATATTAGGGGGAAATACGGTATTAAAACGGGGCTTTCTGATCACTCGGGAACCATATATCCAGCGCTAGCTGCGTGCGCACTAGGTGCTGATTTCATTGAAGTCCATACAGTTTTTGACAAACATATGTTCGGGCCTGATGCCTTATCATCATTGACGTTAGTTGAACTAAAAGAATTGGTGAATGGCATTAGAAGCATCGATGTGATGCTTACATCTCCTGTGGATAAAACAAAATCTTTATTAGATCCCTCGTTAAAGGTAATGTTTGGAAAAACGTTGTGTATCAATAAAGATAAAAAAATGGGCGATACGATTGCTATAGATGACCTTGATGGAAAGAAGCCTGCAGGACAAGGCATGTCAGTTACTGATTTTAAACAGGTCGTTGGAAAAGCGTTGACGCGAGATGTCCAGCAATGGGAATTTATCAAAGAAGCTGATTATGAATAAGCGAAAAATTTGTGTGGTAGTGGCTAGTAGAGCCAACTATGGCCGCGTTAAGTATTTAATGAAAGCCATTAAAGAGCACGAGGCGTTAGAGCTTCAATTAATTGTAGGTGCATCAACATTACTTTCACGCTTCGGTAAGGCGATTGATGTGATTAAAGCTGATGGTTTTGAGCCTGATAGATCCATACATTATATTATCGAAGGTGAAACGTTGCTGACTCAGGCAAAATCGACAGGCATCGGGATTGTTGAGTTGTCCACGGCGTTTCATGATCTTAATCCCGATGCTGTGGTAACGGTAGCTGATCGCTTTGAAACCAAGGCGACTGCGGTTGCGGCGACCTACATGAATATCCCATTAATACACCTTCAGGGTGGAGAAGTGAGTGGGAATATCGATGATCGGGTTCGACACGCAATTACAAAGCTCGCCGATTTCCATTTTGTTGCGACAGAAGCGTCTCGTGATCGAGTGATACGTATGGGAGAAGAACCTGAGACAGTGTTCAATTATGGCTGCCCGGCGATGGATGTATTAACCCATGACTCATTGGATATCAATAATTCCATAATGGAGCCATATTCTGGTGTTGGCGCGACAATTGATTGGGAGAAAGACTACCTTTTAATGGTTCAGCACCCGGTAACTACAAGTTATGGTCAGGGGCTGTTTCAAGTAAACCAAACACTTGACGCTTTGTGTGAAATACCCAATATACAGAAAATTGTACTATGGCCAAATATTGATGCTGGTAGTGATGATGTATCGAAGGGCATTCGAATATTCAGAGAAGATGGGCGCGATACAGATTTTAGGTTCTTTAAGAACTTTTCACCGGAAGACTACGGGAGAGTTCTTATAAACTCGAAATGTTGTGTTGGGAATTCCTCTTCATTTATAAGAGAAGGGAGCTTTAAAGGGGTGCCAACGGTGTTAGTAGGTGATCGTCAAAAGGGACGAGAACATGGCATTAACGTCATTCATGCCGATTACGATGCAAATGATATTCGAGATAAAGTGCTGGGCCAGCTAGAGCATGGTTGTTATGAACATGATGCGTTGTTTGGAAATGGAGATACTGGCATTAAAATCGCGAATGAACTAGCGCGTGTTGATCTTCAACGTATCAAACGGTTAACTTATTAACAAGGGAAAGCACCAATGAATGTATTGGCAATTATTCCTGCTCGGGGTGGCTCAAAAGGTGTGCCAGGGAAGAACCTTAAGTTATTAGATGGGAAACCACTCATTGCCCACAGCATAGAGAATGCACTTAGTAGTGCATTCATTACAGATTTGATTACAACATCCGATGATGATGGGATTTTGCAGGTTGCAAAATCATATGGCTCCCAGGTAATTAAACGCCCATCTGAATTAGCAGAAGACTCTACAAAAATGCCACCGGTGATCAATCATGTTCTTCAAGTTATGAGGGAGCAAGGGAAGGAATATGAGGTTATCATTTTATTGCAACCAACCTGCCCATTTAGATTAACATCTGATATTGATAGTGCTCTCAAACTGATTGCTGAAGGTCAAACAGAATCCGTTATCAGTGTTTGCGAGGTTGGTGATAATCATCCCGCTCGAATGTATCAAATGAATAACAATAGTTTAGAAGCATTCATGCCTGAATGGGAAATTGAGAATCGCCAAGATTTACCCAAACTTTATCACCGCAATGGGGTGATATATGCACTAAAGCGGCGTTTGTTTGAGGAAAAGCAGACATTTTTCATAAAAAATAGTCAACCATTGGTAATACCTAGCCAACGTGCGATTAACATTGATGAGCCTTTTGATTTTACAATGGCAGAATTGTTAGTGAAAAATAATCATGAAAATCCTTAATATAGATCCCTATGGCTATTCAGAAAAAGCGAGGGAAATACTGTGTTCTGTCGGTGATGTTGAAGAAATAGAATACAGTAGAGGTCAGTTAATAAAAAAAATTCATGATGTTGATGTTCTTATTCTTAGATTTTCGCATAAAATTGATCAAGATATTATTGATCATGCTCCCGAGTTAAAGATCATTGCTTCTAATGTAACGGGTGTTGATCATATTGATGTTGAATACGCCAAGCAGAAGGGGATTGAAGTTGTCTGCTTGAAGGGAGAATATGAATTCTTGAGAGGGATTCATGCAACAGCGGAATTGACCTGGGGATTGATTTTATCCAGCTTGCGAAATATCCCTGCTGCCATCGATTCAGTAAAACAGAATGAGTGGGAGCGCGATAAATTTATTGGTAATGATCTTTTTGGGCGCCAATTAGGGGTAATTGGTCTGGGGCGGATAGGTGAAAAAGTCGCAGGCTATGGACAGGCCTTTGGCATGAACGTTGTTGCATTTGATACTGATATCACAAAGCATCAAAGGTCTCCTTTTGTGACAATGACTAATTCATTATCGGAATGCCTAGAAAATAGCGATGTTGTTACGATTCATGTACCCTTAAATGGCTCAACACATCACCTTGTGGGAAAAAGCCAATTATCCATAATGAAGTCGAATAGTATTTTAATTAACACCTCGCGGGGCGCGATAGTTGACGGTAATGCATTGGTAAATGCATTGAGTAACGATAAGATTGCGGGTGCTGCTTTGGATGTTTTGGAAGGCGAGGGCGGAGATGGTTTTTGTAGTCCGCTGATCGAATATGCAAAGAAACGTACAAATTTATTGATCACGCCCCATATAGGCGGAGTAACTCACCAGTCTTGGGAAAAAACAGAGGTTTTTATTGCTGAGAAAGTAGTAGAGAAAATCAAAAAATCACCTCAATTGGGATTGGTAGAATATGAGGAATAGTGTAGATCGAACGCAATGTTTAGTTTGTGGTTCGCAACATTTTGAGCGATTAAGCTCAATGTTCTCTCGTTATCAAAAAAAATTGACTATGTCGGTAGGGATATGTCCACAGTGTGGCCACGTTCAGCTGACACCTCTTCCTTCATCAGAAGATGTTGAGTATTTTAATAATGAATTTCTTGGAAAGAAATATACTGTAGAAAACAATAAAGCAAATCATGAGTTAAAGTTGAACTTGTTGAAAGAGCGCATTGATAGCCGAATAAAACCAGGGTTGAAAGTTCTTGATGTTGGCGCAGGCGAAGGCTGGACGATGGATTATTTTGTTGAAAAAGGGTGTGAATATTTTGCAATAGAGGCTATCGATGAGTTACGTTCATCGCTGAAAGATCGCGGGGCAGAGGTGATTTCAGCTTCTATTTATGAAGATCTTAGCAAATATTCTGGAAAGTTTGATGTTGTTGTTTTTCGTCATATACTTGAGCACCTTATTGAGCCTGCTAAGGCTCTTGATAAAATAGAGTCGCTGCTTAGTGCTACAGGGTTTCTCTATATAGCATTGCCAAATGCTCAAGAGCCAGACTTTAAGAAAGGGATGATGACGAGTTTTTTTCGGCCGGTTCACGTTTCTTATTTTCATGTGGGTAATGTAGTTCGTTTGGCCAATGGATCGGGGTTAAAGAAAGAGAGAGCGTTTGGAGAAAGGGAGATTTACGCAATTTTTAGTAAAGAAAAGGAGGGGGTAGAGGGTGAGTATGAAAATCATTTTTTAGAGATAGAGAAAGCACTGAAAGATTCAAAATCTAAGGTTTTTTTGAAGGACATTAAAAATATAATAAAGATTATACTTCGCCGAATGATGTCAGTATCAATATGAAAGAAATAGTCAAAAAAATAATAGCATTTATTTTTGGAAATGATGGGTTTTCCAAGATAGACACATATTTAAAGATAATTAGGGTTTACGGAAACCGCATATTGTCGGCATCAGAAAAAATTACGCTGTACGCTGGTATTAAAAATGATAACTATACCTGTTTTAAAAGTGACGGTTATGAGATTTTTTTCGGTTATTATGATCACAGCCCAATTTCGGATGATGGTCGCTTGTGCTTGGCGTTGAGAATTGATACTAGAAAAATATCCAAATTTTCTAAGGTTATGTGGTTTTCCAAGGTAACCATGTTTAATAAAGACAAATTAAAAGGAGTGAAGGCAAGCGTTGGGTATTTTGATTTGGTTGATCCAGATGCACCGTTCCATGAAATAGGCGAGACGCTGGCATGGTGTTGGCAACAGGGAGCTAGGTTGCGATGGGCTCCTGGCCTGAAAAATAGCATTATTTATAATACGGTAAAAGATGGACGTTACTGTGCTGTCGTTCAGGACATATCGGGTAGTATAGTGACGTATTTTAATCAACCTATCTATGACCTTAATGTATCGGGTAGTAAGGCGCTATCACTCAATTTTTCACGATTGCAGCGTATGAGACCTGGTTACGGGTATGATTATATCGAGGATGAAACATCGCGAACGGATTGTCCCGATAATGATGGGGTTTGGGTATATGACACAAAAAGTTCAGAATCAATATTGTTATTTAGTCTAAAGTTTTTGGCGAGCGTTCAATCAGAGTTATCTATGGAAGGGGCCGAGCATTATATCAATCATTTGTCATGGAGTGTAACGGGTAAAAACTTTCTTTTCTTCCACATATGGAAAAAGAATGGAAAGCGACATACTCGAGTATTTACAAGCTCTGAAGATGGCGTTGGGCTACGGGTTCTAATTGCAGGTAGTGCTTCGCATTATTGTTGGTTGTCAGATGTTGATGTTATTGTTGTGAAGTCTGAAAATAGCTCTCTGTCATATAATCAGTATAATATTAAGACGGGAGAATGTTCATCGTTGTCATCATGGATGCCAGGGGAAGACGGTCATCCATCTGTTGTTTCAAGCCGCTATATTATTACAGATAACTACCCGGACAAATACGGGCGACAGTATTTGTTTTTATGTGATTCGGAACGCGAGGAAATTACAACATTAGGACGTTTTTATTCGTCTCCATTGACACAAGGTGAGATTCGCTGCGACCTTCATCCTCGCTATCATAAAAAGAGCAACACGGTTTGTTTTGATTCTAATTTTTCAGGTCAACGATCGATAAATATATTGAAATTACACGATATTATTTTAGGTGATTAGTGCTTTTTTTAGGTTTTAGTCGAAGATATAGAAAACCGATCGCCAGTATTCCAGTAATGCAAATACTCGTTATTAACTGAATAATATCGGAGGGTGTTATCCAGTGTGATATTCCCCATAGGTATAGTGCGACGACGGTTCCGCAGTATAAGCCAGGAAGGTATCCATCTTTTATCATTGACAGATAGTTTTGATTTAACCTTTTTTTAATGGCTTTTGGATAGAAAAATATGCCTTGCAATATCCACGTTGTAGACCAACCGATAGCCGCCCCATATAAACCAATATGATTCATCATAATAACCGCAATAATAATGGATGCGATACTACCAAATAATGTAGCTCTAGCAACATACCAGTGTTGTCCGCCCCCTTGTAATACAGCCCTTGAACCAATTTGTGGCATTCCAATGGTTATACAGGATGACATGATTATCAGTGATGTGTAGCAAATTAAGTAGTCTCTGTTTTGCCAGTCACTTTTACTAAAAAGTAACGTTAGAATGACATCTGCATATGCAATTATACCTGATAATATACATAGCCCTAATCCAAAAGTGATGCTGATATAGGCATTGTTCATGTATCTAATTGACTTCAGTGATTTTTTTTCTGAGTGTTCACTTACCAATGTGGCGATAGGTACTGCTATTTGTGATAGTAGTTTTGATATGCTGTTCATTATCACAAGGCAAATTCCAAATACGCCTGCTTCAGATACACTCAGAAAATGAGCGATAGCAATAACAATCCCTTGACGATACCCAAAAGCGGTTAGGGTTGTTGTTATGGAGCTGCTAGCTAAGTCGAAAATTTCCATCATGAAGCGTTTGGATAAATATATTGGAGATAGTTTTGTTTCTGTATATTTCAGGGATAGGAAAAAACGGATACCTTCAACCAATAATGAACTTAAAGAGTAAAGGATTGCTAACTCTAAGAGCCCAAGTTGATCAATGGCGCTCAGGAAAATGATGAGCGCCAAATTTACCACACTCATAGCAGCCTGGGTGTAGTTGATCAATGAGTATTTCTGATACCCGGATAGGAAGCCGGTGCCTGCGCGCAATGGAAGTGTTACAGCGAGAAGTAGCCCACCAAGTGTGAAAATTTGCTGTGTTATCTTATGATTCTCTAGAGGGATATTAAGTATTTGGGGGATCCAGGGGGTTAATGCAATTGTACCTATGCCGATGACTACGCCTGATAAAACCAGTAATGAAAAAACGGTATTGATAACTTTTGTTAGATCTGTTTTGTCGATGTTAGATTTGTATTTGGCGACCAGGCGCCCCACTGAATTTATGATGCCAAAGTCGGACATTGCGAGAAACATTAGAGAATTTCCTACAAGTATCCATATACCGTATTCAAGCTTTCCTAGAGAGATAACAATAATTGGAAAACTGATTAAGCTTGATGCGGCGGTAATAACTTGAGAAATTGTTCCTGATACACCAGATGAAACAAATGTTCTCATCATCCCAGGTTGCGGTTTCATATTTATGCTATTGGTTTTCCGTTATTTTTTGGTAAACACTGAAAAATATTGATATCCTGATAAAACTTTTTTTCGGGTAAATATATCTGATAGTGTAATGTCATATTTGTTAGCATAATTTTTTGCGATATATTCCGCAGTAGCTTGCCTAACATCAACTATAATTACGCTCGGTAGATTTTCCAAATCTTTAAAATTGGAATTGATAGCATCTTTTAGTTTAATATTTCTTACGTTAAGAGATGGGCCGTCGATAAGAACAAAGTCATAACTGCCCTCAATGTTTGCATCGTATTTTATTTCAGGAATAGTTTTGTTTGGATATACCACTTTATGAGAAAACTGTATTTTTATAGGTTCTTTTTCTTTTATACCAATGAGGTCTGATGTGTTTGATGCCCATTTTTCATCTTCATCGATACTGAGCAGTTTGGCGCCGGTGTTTTTTCTAACGTAATCACTAAATATTAAGGAAGATGAACCACTGCCAAATTCCAGAATGGATTGTGGTCGGTGTTGTTGAAGAAGTTGATGTAGTTCCCATAATTTGTAAGCTTGATGTTCGAACTTTAATCCGCCGGTAGCTCTGAAGTTGCTAACCACATCGTCAACCAAAATGTAATCGTCTGCATGCTCTAACCGATGTGTTTTATGTGCTTGAATGTAACTTTTATCAATATCATAGGTTTGTTTACGTTTAACTACTTTGTTTATGACGTCCATTATGCTCCCAAACCTTCAAATGATGAGTTTTTTGATCTAATTGTCCTGATCGGCAGTGGGTTATAAATTAATGCAGACACTACCTTTATTATATCCGCTGATCTACTAAACTTACCTATATAACAATAGCTTAGAATACATACTTTGGCATTATTTTTCCGTTACTTAGCCTGTACATTGAGACCATAACTGATGAAGGTAGTTTTTGCAGCACAAGGAAGTATCTTGAACGTATTCCATGCGATGGATGTGGAACTTAGAAAACAAGGGCTTGTTTCAAGTAGCGCTTATTGGGTGGCTGATTCTGAGTATTATGAAACACAACTATCACAGTTTGATATTTTGCAACATTCAGATACTCGAGTCTTAAAAGAGTGGG
>JQIA01001636.1_pt1 | contig 12020 bp, 8 predicted proteins | sample 811431 | NCBI WGS metagenome assembly JQIA01 (sample SAMN02998118, study PRJNA258478) | marine sediment metagenome | biome: marine; feature: seafloor; material: sediment; isolation source: oil-polluted sediment collected from 3 locations (0.5 km, 0.7 km and 0.9 km)... | place: USA: Gulf of Mexico ... | reverse complement strand
ATTGTTGGGTTGCTTGTTTCTTGTATTGAAACGTCAATATTATTCATTACAACTAATTTTATGCAAAAATAATAAAAGAAACATGGACTTATGTATATATTTGAGGTTTTGCTGTGAAAAATGGCTAGTATTATTCATTAAGCGGTAAAACCAAACCTTAAAATTATTTTTGAATAATTTTAAGGTTTGGTTTTGTTTTGCAGCATATACAATATATGAACAACTTTTAATTTAAATTAATTGTGAAGAGAATCTTGCAAATTTTGTTCTTCATTTGCGTAAGTTTTGAGGGGTACGGGCAGATTATTAGTATTAATAGTGGAGCTCATCCGGAGTCTGAATATGGGCCAGAACAGCTTATAGAAGATGTGTTAATATCGAGTAGTTGTACAGCAGTTAACAATTTTTCATTTCAGGTTAATGGTGCGCCTGCCGATACTAATACAAAAAGTTATGGCTATTTTAAAAAGCTAGTAGGGAGTAATTTTCCGTTTGACGAAGGTATTGTATTGACAACGGGAAGAGCTTACCCTGCTGGAAATGCGTTAAATGGGGCATTAGTAAATAGCACTAATGGGCAAACAGGAGATAATGATTTAGAAACGGCTCTACGTCAAACTGATACTTTTGATGCTACATTTATAAAATTTGATTTTGTTCCTATTGTTAATGAAATTAGCTTTCGATTTTTAATGGCATCTGAGGAGTACGATGGTTCAACGGAGTGTCAATTTGCAGATAGTTTTGCATTTTTATTACGAGAAGTTGGTACTGCAAATTATATAAATTTAGCAGTTTTACGAGATAATACACCAGTAAGTGTCAGAAACATTAACAACTCTTCACTTATAAATAATGGGCCAGGAACTGTAAACTGCGATGCCAACATTAATTATTTTGAAGGTTATAATGTTGGCAATACCAATTATGGAGGCAGAACAGTGGCTTTAACGGCTACTGCTACCGTTGTACCAAATATAGTCTATGAAATAAAGCTTGTAGTTGCAGATCAAGGAGATTCAGAATGGGATTCTGCAATTTTTTTAGAAGCAGGAAGTTTTAATATTGGTGGAAATTTAGGAGGAAATCAAACCATAGCCGATGGTAATCCAGGGTGTAATGGTGCTCCTGTTATTTTGGATGCAACTTTAGGACTGCCAGGAACTACTTATAAGTGGTTTAGAGATGGCATTCAATTAGTAGGAGAGATAAACCCCACTTTAAGTGTTGTTATAAATGGCACCTATCGTGTTGAAATTGAAGTCGCTGGAGGTTGTAGCTCTTCGGATGAGGCTATGGTCGAATTTACAACACCACCAATTATTTCAAGCCCTCCTGTTAACCTTGTTGCATGTGAATCTGATATTGATTTAATTGAGGTTTTTGATTTTTCTGGAAATGAGGCTTTGGTTTTAGGTGCTCAATTATCAACAGATTATCCAATAAGCTACCATGCAACTCAAATTGATGCCGAAGCAAATCAAAACCCTTTAGTGTTGCCTTATAGTAATGTACTACAGTATGAAACCATTTGGATACGTATAGCTGAAGCGACTCAAACCTGTTTTGAAGTTGTTAGTTTTGATATAGAAGTACAGGAAGTCTCTATAGCTAATCAACCGACAGATTATGAGTTATGCGACAATGCCAATGATACAGATGACACCAATGGGATAGTGACATTCGATTTGTCAATTAAAGTTAATGAGGTACTAGGAACCCAATTACCTGCCAATTTTGAAGTCAAGTTTTATTACAGCCAAGCTGAAGCAGATGCAGCATTGCTAGGAACAGAAATAACAGCTGCAATACAAAATACAACAAATCCCCAGACAATTATTGCTAGGGTTGAAAATAAGCTTAACACAAACTGCTATGCTACCACGGCGTTTAATTTGGTTGTAAACCCATTGCCAATAGTGACACCAATAGTGAGTTTAACCCAATGTGATGATGATATAGATGGAATTACGGATTTTAATTTAACTGAGGCCGAGGTACTAATATCTAATGATGCAATAAATGAAACGTTTACTTATTATGTAACACAAGCTAATGCGGACTTGGGAGTAAATCAAATTCTTAATTTTATTAATTACCCAAATCCAGGGCCTAATAGTGAAGTATATGCAAAAATAGAAACTGTTAATGGATGTTATAGAACGGCAAGAATTGATCTGGTAGTGGGTGTTACCCAAATACCATTGGGGCTTAATTTTTCTTTTAATGTTTGCGATGATAAACAAGTAGATAATGATAATACAAATGGTATAGCATCTTTCGATTTTCGCGATGCCGATGTTCAACTTAATTTATTATTTCCCAATGCAACTGTTACCTATTACATTAATGAGGCAGATGCATTGGCTGAGATTAATGCAATTACAGATATTGGCAATCATAGAAACGAAGCATCTCCAAACATTCAACAAATTTATGTGCGTGTAGATAGCGATGTAGTAAATGCGTGTTTAGGATTAGGAAATCATATTACTTTAAATGTAGATTCTTTACCAATTGAGAATTCAATTGCCGATTATGTATTATGCAGTGACACAGATCAGGCTGTTTTTGACCTAACAACAGCATATACTGAAGCTATAGGCTCACAAACAGCAACTATTTTAATTAGCTATCATCTCAATGAACAAGATGCAATAAACAATATAACTATTGCAAACTCTACAGCTTTTACAAACACAAGAAATCCTCAAACCATATACATACGAGCTCAATTTGATGATAACGGAAATGGTATTGGTGATGCCGATGAGTGCTTTAACACGGATATGAATTTTAATTTAATTGTAAATCATAACCCTACAATTTTTAGCCCAGATGCTATTCGTATATGTAATAATCAAATACCTACACTATACGATTTAACTGTTAGAGAAACTCAAATTACCGGAGGAGACACATCTATAGCTTTAACTTATTATGAATCACAATTAGATTTAGATAATAATATACCAGTTGTAAATCCAACTCAATATAACAACACATTACTCGATAGAGATATATTGGTTTTAGCAACAGGAATAAATTTGTGTACATCTATAACAACATTACCCATAAGAACAATTTTGTACGCTAATTTGAATGTTACGCCTACAGATATTGAAGAATGTGAAATTGATAATAATGGTTTTGATTTTTTTGATATCACCCGAAGAGAAACAGAAATATTGAACGGATTAGATGTCGTAGATTTCATATTTACCTATTATGAAGGTCAAGCAGATGCCATCGCTGGAAATACAAATACAATTGCAAACTCTAGTAATTTTGAAAACACTCAAGTTGTTACACAAACTATTTATGTACGAGTACTACCCGTCGCAAATGAGTGTTTTATTGTAGTACCACTAACACTAATTGTAAATCCTGTTCCGGCGATAGATATAGAAGAGCAATATGTAATTTGTTTAAATAATATAGGCGGTGTAATTGATCCGGTTGTACAAACATTATTGCCAAACCCTCCAATAGATACTCAATTAAATGAAGTGGAATATACCTTTCAATGGTACAATGGTACAGAGGTAGAAGTAAATACGAACCCAGCTAGTGTTATAATAATAGGAGCAACAAGGTCAACATATTTTCCAACAACAGCAGGAGACTATACTGTACTTGCTACAAATATAGCCACAGGCTGTAGAATACCTGCAAGTACAATTGTTGTGAGCTCTTATCCACCAGAAAGTATTTCTGTGGAATTGTTGTCCACAGCATTTTCAGGCAATAATATTATAGAAGTTACAGTTGTAGGTATTGGTGAATATGAATATAGATTAGATTTTGGATCTTGGCAAAGTTCAAATAAATTTGAAAATGTAACAGGAGGAGAGCATATAGTATATGTGAGGGATTTGTTGAACTGTAATGAAATATCAGAGGTTCAAATTGTGATTGATTATCCTAAATATTTTACGCCTAATGGTGATGGTTACCATGACACATGGAATATCAAAGGTATTGGAACGCAACCTAGTTCAAAAATTTATATATTTGACAGGTATGGTAAATTGTTAAAACAACTCAGTCCAAAAGGAATTGGTTGGGATGGAACATTTAACGGCAATAGATTACCGTCCAGTGATTACTGGTTTATAGTTGAATATGTAGAACCAAGTGATGGTATAAGAAAAGAGTTTAAGGCTCACTTTACCTTAAAAAGATAAAAAATTATTATGACTTTGAAAAAGTTTTGTTTATTAACACTAGTAGTTTTGTGTGCTCAAATTTCAAGAGCTCAAGAAGGCTTACCAATATATTCCGATTATTTAACCGATAATTATTATTTAATTCATCCATCAATGGCGGGTGTTGCTAATTGTAGTAAAGTAAGATTAACGGGACGCCAACAATGGTTTGGGCAAGATAATGCACCAAGTTTACAAACCTTAAGTGTAAACGGTAGAATAGGCGAGTCATCATCTGGGATTGGAGGGATTGTGTTTAACGATAAAAACGGATATCATTCTCAAACAGGGGCTTATTTAACTTATGCTCATCATTTAATGTTTTCTAGAAACCCGATTGATTTAAATATGTTATCATTTGGATTAAGTGCCGGAATGATTCAGTATAAACTTGATGAGACTTCTTTTTTAGCTGATGGGTTTGATCCTATTATTTCTGGAATAGAGCAAAGCGCAACAAATTTTAATATTGATTTCGGATTTTCGTACCATTTTATAAACTTTTATGCTCATGCAACAGTTAAAAATGTTTTAGCCAACGATGGCATTAATTTTAACGAGCAAGGGCTTAGTTATAATAACTTAAGAACATATTTATTTTCTGCAGGAAATGTATTCGAAAGTATTAATAGTGAATGGAGTTATGAACCATCTCTAATGTTTGTACATAGAGAAGCTACTAAAGAGTCTTTATTTGATGTGAATATGAAGGTGTATAAGGAAATGGATTTTGGCAAGGTTTGGGGAGGTTTATCGTATAGAAGAAGTTTAGATGGTGCACAGTTTTTAAATGGAAATGCAGTGAGCAGCCAGAAATTACAGTATATAACACCTTTAGTGGGTGTAAACTATAAAAACTATGTATTTGCATACACGTATTCATATCAATCTAATTCTGTAGTGTTTAACAATGGTGGGTTTCACCAGATTACTTTAGGAATTAATTTTGGTTGTAGACGAGAGAAGTATGAGTGTAATTGCCCTGCAATAAATTAAACAAAAACGCCTTGATAATATCAAGGCGTTTTTGTTTGTAATACTAATCTATTCCCAGTTATAATTTTTCTTTTTTGCTTGTGTTTTTATAGCCTTTATCATGGCGTTTTCTAAGCTGTTAGTATTTGCTAGGGATTGCTTAGAAATATATTGCTTTCGCTTTGTGTTTAAGTCCTGAATTTGCTTTTGGATTGATGTTCTTTCAACACTTTTCTTCTTAACATAAGCTTTTATTTCTTTGGCCGATTTTCCTTTAAGCTCCTTTGGTAAGGCTTCTGGTTTTAACGCTTCAACAACGGTTTCATCTAATTCAAGTGCATCTACCAAATCCCATTTTGCGTTTTTATATAAATGTGAGCTTTTGCTAACGGCTCTTCCTACGGCATTCGCATTGCTATAACTTTCAGCTTCTGAATCTTGTTGTGATTGAACGGCAAATTTTTCCACACCTCTTTTTCCATAAGCAACGTAGGTATTATTAAGTTTTTTGTTCAATATTAATATGGCATCATCATAAGGAGAAGCTATATGTACTGTTGTTTGATTATGGTTTATGGCTAAATAATCTCCATTGGTTAGTGATGCACCGTCTTTCCATAAAGAATAAATACCTTGGTTGTAATCACCACAAAAAATGGTATTTACGGTAACGTCCTTTTCGTTGGCCTTTATGGCTGCATCTTTATAGTTTACTTTACCTTGTGTAAAAGGCTCGTTGCCAGCAATAAAAATAAGTTTTAAATCATCGCGATTTCGTCCCCAATCCAACTGGTTTAATGACGTTTGGATAACTTGCCCGCAAAATTCATTACCACCATTAGTGGTAAGCGAAAAAAGCTCTTTAGAAATGTCGTCTAAGTCATCACTAAATCCTAAAACTTGACGAATATAGCCTTCGTTAGCATTTAAACCATCATTACCATATTCATAAAGGGCAATTTGCAAGTTTGGGTGTTCTCCTTGACATTTTGCATAAGACAGTTCGTTAATAATACCCCAGAGCTGTGCTTTTGCTTGGTCTATTAATCCGTCCATACTATTACTAGTATCTAATAGTAGGGCCACTTTAATAAATTGTTTGTTTTTTCGACCATGGTCGTTATTGGCATTACTTACCGAAAAGCCAATCATAAATGTCATTATAAGACATGATTTCAACAGTGTTTTCATAATATTCGATTTTTATTGATTTTAATCTAAAATGAATTTGGCTAGTACATTTTCAGTTATTTTTATTTTTTTAATATCTAAATTGGCTATTGATTCTTGAGAGTCATAACTTTTAGACACATTATTAGTACGCATATTTGATACGCGATAGATGTTTGAAGATTCTTGAATATATAAAGCTTTTCCAATACCTTGATTAATAGCATTAGCATAATCTTCAGCTTTTTGTTTTGCTAATTTTAAAGCTTTTAGTTTGGTTTCTCTTTTATAGGTTTCAATTTCAGAATGGTCAACCTTAATAATTGAGATATTGGAAACATCTATTGCATCTAGTTCTTGGTAAATCTTAGCTAAAGTTTTCCCATCATATATTAGTAGTTGATAATGTTTAATTTTAGAGACTTTGTTCTCGCCAAAGAACTTTCGTTTATAGATTCCGCTAAAGTCTTCAACAGAGAGTTGTTTTTCAATGTCAATATCACATTGTCTTAATTTTGCAAGCATCCTATTTTCTTGTTTCTCAATACTTACCCTTCCTTTTTTATCATTTTCGTTAAGTTCAACTCTTAAGTAGATTTCATTTGGAGTAATTTCGATTTCAACCTGCCCTGAAACCTCAATATAAGGTTGGTCTATAAAGTTTTTTTGTCCGCTTTGCGAAAAAGAAGTTGCAGTGAACAGTAAAAGAACGAATAATGTGTTTAAGGTAATTTTCATAGTATATTTTGCTTTAAATGTTATACAAACGTATAATCAAATTTGTTGCCAAAAAATACAGAATGAGCGAAATGCTCATCTAAATGAGTGAAGATGTACTTTCAATGAGTAAAGTGGGTTGTTTGATGGGGAATTGTAACAAAAACGGCAAAAACGGATTTTATTTTATGCTGTAAAGTGTGTAAGTTTACCGTATAAGAAATGCAATGACACAACTTATTAAACAAACATTATTATACTTTTTTATAGGGTTTTCGTTAGCAATGTTCGCTCAAGAACAAGAGTCTAAAATTGCTAAGAAAGCATTTACGGTTAAGGGCTCAGTTATAGAAAGCGATACCCATAAACCTATACCTAAAGTGAACATTGAGGTTAACGGAGGCGCTTATACAACAACGAACTTGCAAGGAAAATTTAAGATTGATGTGTTTAAAGGGGATGAACTCATTATTAAACATAACGATTTTAAAACCGTTTATTATATTATTAAAAGTAATGAACGCATAAAAGTTGAAGTCAGACCTAACCAAAGAGATTATATTCGTAAATCATTACTTAAAACGGATCCTCGCCAATTTAAAGCATTAATAGATTCGGCCGATATATATTTAAAAACTGATGCTGAAAAAAGTATTCAATTTGTAGCTGAGGCTTTGTCCGTTTCAAATTCAACAAAACAAAATGCTGAAGTCTATGAAACTTTAGGAAGTGTTTATTTTGAATGGAAACAATATGATTTAGCGGTTACCAACTTTAGAATAAGTATTCAGAATTTGGAGGTTAATGATGTTAAATTGAAACTGGCTAAAGCCTTTGAGTTTAATAAGAATTACCAGGAATGTATAACTGTTTATTCTAACCTAAATAAGGTTGAGTTATCCAATTGGGAACTTACCATTTTGTATGAGGGTCTTGGAGATGTGTATTATAAAACTAAAGAATTCACAGCGTCTATTGATGCCTATATTGAGGGATTGAAAGTTGCACAGAAGCATTTAATAACTCCTAAAATAACCGACTTAAATTCAAAAATAGGTCAGGCATACGATGCCAGTGGGGCCATGCAACAAGCTGAAAATTATTTTAAAAACTCTTTAAGTTTAGCATCAAAGGAGAACAAAAAGAGGGCCGTTGAAGAAAAAGTAAAAGTAGCTGATTTTAAAAATAAGAATCAAAATTATAGTGAAGAAATACAACTTCGAAATCAGGCTATCGTAGATATTAATGATATCGAAACAGATTCAATTTTTGATAATGAAAGTGCCATTACACTTCAAAAGCAAAATTATAAAATAGGAAGCGCTTATGCATTGCAGAAGGATTTTCCAAATGCTATTACATATTTGGATAAAAGTATTGAAGAGGCAGATGATAAAGAAGATTTGGTAGTTCAAAAAGATGCCACCAGAAAACTATCTGAAGTATATCGTGATGCAGGAGATATTGACAAGGCGATAGCAACAGCCAAAACCTATGAGCGCTTAGTTGACGAGCTTTATATAAAAAAGGAACAGGAAATTTCACAGGCAGCACGTTTTTCTAGTGATTTGGCTTCCAAACAAAATAGAATTACAAGTTTAGAAGGCGATCGTGAATTATCTGAAAGTAAATACCAGCTTACTACTGAACGTAACAAACGACAGAAGCTTATTATTTATTCTTTAATTGGAGGTGTATTACTCTTGCTTATTGCGGGGTATTATATGTTTAAGAATATAAGACAGCAAAGGTTAAACAATAATATGTTAGCCTTAAAATCACTGAGAAGTCAAATGAATCCTCATTTTATTTTTAATGCGCTAAACTCGGTTAACAGCTTTATTGCAACCAATGATGAACGTACTGCTAATAAATATTTATCAGATTTTTCATTACTTATGCGGGCCGTTTTAGAAAATAGTGAAGAAGATTTTATTCCCTTAGAAAAGGAAATTGAATTACTGCAATTATATACTAAATTAGAGCATTTCAGGTTTAAAGATAAGTTTGATTATACAATTTCCGTCGATGAAAATGTGGAGATTAACGAGTTTCAAATTCCACCAATGTTATTACAGCCTTACATAGAAAATGCAGTATGGCATGGTTTGCGATATAAAAAAGAGAAAGGTGATTTACAGATTACAATTTCACAAAACACAAATAGGGAAATTGCTATTACTATCACAGATGATGGTATAGGTAGAGATAAGTCTAAAGCATTAAAAACAGAGCATCAACAAAAGCAAAACTCTAAAGGAATGGGCAATATTAAAAAGCGTGTTGCTATTTTAAATGTCATGTATAAAGATAAAGTGGATGTGAGCATTGCCGATTTTTCAGATGCAGATGATGTCGGGACCAAAATTGTAGTAACGTTAAAAAAAGATTAGATGCAATTAAACGCTATCGTAGTTGAAGACGAAGAAACAAGTAGAGAGATTCTTAGGAATTATCTTAAAAAATATTGTCCGAATGTTACAGTTTTGGGTGAAGCCAAAAATGTTGATGAGGCACTTGTTCTTATTAGAAATAATGATTTAGATCTCGTGTTTTTAGATGTAGAGATGCCTTATGGCAATGCCTTTGATTTGTTAGAGAAAGTGGGAGATATAAATTTTGAAACCATATTTGTCACGGCTTATAACCATTATGCCATTGAGGCTTTAAACGCGCATGCTTCTTATTATTTAATGAAACCTATTTCTATAGACGAACTTATAAAATCTGTTGATTATGTTTCGGAAATCAGAACTAAGGAGGAGGCTTTGCAAAATCAAGTCTTGGTACCAAAAGCAAATACAGTAAATGGAAAGATTACTATTCCTCAACAAAATGGTTTTGAAATTATTGAAACTGCAAATATTCTGTATTGTAAAGCGGACGATAATTACACTGAAATATATTTGAATAACAGTAAAAAGAAACTCGTAAGTAAAACACTGAAATATTTTGAAGAGGCGTTAACAAATTCTAGTTTTGCAAGGGTCCATAAATCGTATCTTGTAAATGTGAATGAAGTCATCAAATATAGAAAAGGAAAAGGAGGAAGTGTAGTGCTAAGTAATGGTAAAGAAATCATGGTGTCTGCTTCTAGAAAATCTGAATTACTTTCTTATTTTAAGTGATTAATTCCTGACTGGTCATTGAGCTTGTCGAAATGAGGTAGGAACCTCCTGAATGAGAATCAAAACATCATTCTTTAATAAAAAAGATTAATATTAAAAAGGAACTTTTTCAACAGTTAGAATAAGCCCCCTTTTTTCAAAGGAATAAAATATGCCAATAATACAGCCAGTAAACGGAAAATCGCCCAAAATCCCTAACGACTGCTATATAGCAGAAAATGCAACAATTGTTGGTGAGGTCACAATGGGAAATAATTGTAGTGTTTGGTTTAATGCTGTAATACGAGGTGATGTGCACTTTATTAAAATGGGAGATAAGGTGAATGTACAAGATGGTGCTGTTATACATGCCACATATCAAACCTCACCTACCACTATTGGTAATAATGTGTCTATTGGACACAATGCAATTGTACACGGTTGTACCATACAAGATAATGTGCTTATTGGTATGGGAAGTATCGTTATGGACGATTGCGTTATAGAAAGCAATAGTATTGTCGCAGCAGGTGCCGTTGTGACTAAAAATACAAGAGTAAAGGCTGGGAGTATTTATGCCGGTATTCCTGCTAAAAAAGTAAAGGATATTAGCAAAGAATTAATTTCAGGGGAAATTAATAGAATTGCTGATAATTATGTGAAGTATTCGAGTTGGTTTAAAGAAGACTAAAACTCTAAATACTTAATATCAAAATTACTACCTAATAAAACCTTCATAACTTCTGGATAGCGATTTGTGTAAAATTGAAATTTAGCACTTGTATTTTGAGTATTGAGCAAATTTCCTTGTTCTAAAATAGCTTTTGTTTGCAGCGCTACGGCTTCACCCGAATCAATAATTTTCACATTAGCAGGAAGTAGTTCTAGGAGTATTGGTGTTAAATATGGATAGTGTGAACACCCTAAAACTAAATAGTCAATGTCGGCATCTAGCATAGGTTCTAAATATAATTTAAGTAATGCTTTCATTTCTTCAGAATGTAATTTACCATCTTCAATTAACGTAACTATACCTTCTCCTATTTGTTCTATTACTTTTATGTTGCTCGCAAATAAATCTGAAGTTGTTGAAAAAAGCTCGCTAGATAATGTGCCTTTTGTGGCTAATATACCAACTGCATTAGTTTTCGTTTTTAATGCTGCAGGCTTTATAGCGGGTTCTATACCAATAAAAGGAATGTTATAAGTTTCTCTAAGTGTCTTTATGGCGTTTGTGGTTGCAGTATTACAAGCCACAACAATTAGTTTGCACCCTTTATTTAAGAGGTACTCTGTGTTTTTGATACAGAGCTCAATAATTTTGTCTTTGCCTTTTGAGCCATAAGGCGCATATTTACTATCAGCTAGGTATATGGTGCTTTCATAAGGCAAGAGACTATTGATTTCTTTCCAGATAGAAGTACCTCCAACACCAGAGTCAAAAATACCAATAGGTTGTTTCTTCATGAAGCTAAATTTACTCAATTTGAAATAAAAAAGCTACTTAATTAAAAGTAGCTTTTAGATATCTTGTTTAAGGTTCCTGCTCGCATTTCGACAAGCTCAATGACTTTACAGGAATGAAATAGTAATTCTTTTTAGAACCCTAACTCTTTTTTTACATCTGCTAATAAATCTTTACCGTCGGCTAATATTACACCTTGACCTTGAGTAGAATCTAATACATAATTAAACCCTTGAGCTCTTGCTACTTTTTGTATTGCAGCTTTAGCTTTTTCTGTAATTGGTTTTAATAAATCAAATTCTTTCTTTTGTAAGTCTTGTTGAGCCTGCCCTCCATATTGTTGAATACTTTGTTGCATACCCTGAACTTCTTGAACTC
>JQIA01001635.1_pt1 | contig 12029 bp, 10 predicted proteins | sample 811431 | NCBI WGS metagenome assembly JQIA01 (sample SAMN02998118, study PRJNA258478) | marine sediment metagenome | biome: marine; feature: seafloor; material: sediment; isolation source: oil-polluted sediment collected from 3 locations (0.5 km, 0.7 km and 0.9 km)... | place: USA: Gulf of Mexico ... | reverse complement strand
CACGGACATACCTCAGGCCTTCGATTACTTTACCTCTGATGAGTTCCGCAATTTTTTCAACCAGTCTTGCTTTGTTTACCTGGTATGGCAGCTCATGTACAACGATGGTTTCATGATCGTTTTTACCATCTTTTTCCAGCTCTACCTTTGCTCTGACTTTTATAATGCCCCGGCCGGTGCTGTATGCTTCTCTGATGCCTTTTGTACCATAAATAATACCATTGGTCGGAAAATCAGGCCCTGGTACATATTCAAGGAGTTCCTCAAAGCCAATTTCAGGGGAGTCAATTAACGCAATGGTTGCATCAATCGTTTCTGAAATATTATGTGGGGGGATATTGGTTGTCATGCCGACCGCAATCCCGGTTGCTCCGTTGATTAAAAGGTTCGGCATCTTTGCTGGAAGGACTGTCGGTTCTTCCAACGATTCATCGTAGTTTGGTGCCCAGTCAACGGTCTCTTTATCCAGATCTTCGAGAAGGTGATGAGCAATCTTCTTCATTCTGATTTCTGTATATCTCATGGCGGCTGCGGAATCACCGTCAACACTTCCGAAGTTTCCCTGTCCGTCTACAAGCGGGTAACGGAGGGAGAAGTTCTGGGCCATCCTTACAATCGTATCGTATACTGCCGTATCACCATGTGGGTGATACTTACCGATAACGTCACCAACGATACGTGCGGATTTTTTATAGGGTTTATTCCAGTCGTTCTTGAGTTCACGCATTGCAAAAAGAGATCGGCGGTGAACGGGTTTTAAACCGTCCCGGACATCCGGAAGAGCCCTGCCGATAATTACGCTCATTGCATACTCAAGATAAGATTTTTTCATCTCTTCTTCGAGACTGATATGTTGTTGAGGCCTTATGTCTGTCATAATTCTCCTAAGTTATATGTCAAATCATGTTAAGATCTTTAATGTTTCTTTCTTTTGTCTGTTCATCTGATTCAACAAACATTCTGTAGTTTGTATTATAAATATCCGTTAAGGTCAAAAAGAAGGTGACAATAAGCGGACCATAAATGATACCTAAAATACCAAAAAGATATAAACCGCCGATGATTGATAGAAACACCAGCAGTGTATGCATTTTTATTCGTTTACCAACTAAAACCGGTTTTAAAAGATATTCAACACCGCCTGAAAGAATAATATAAATGACAATGATAAATATAGCGGAAACGATCTGCCCTTTTAAAAAAAAGAAAAAGGCCAGTGCCATAAAGACTACGCCAATCCCGACGATGGGTAAGAAGGCCAGAAATGCCATAATAACGCCCCACAATATCGGTGAGTGGAGACCGAAAATAGCAAAGATAACACCACCGGCAATGCCTTGAATAAGGCCACTGATTCCGTTTCCGATAAGAACGGCACCGCCCATTTCGCGGAATTTTTTTACAAGAATGATATCCTGATCATTTGGCAGGGGCGAGAGGTCTACAATAAACCAGATAAGCCTTTTGCCATCAATGAGAAGATAGTATGTGATGATAAGCATCAGGCAGAAATTGATGACAAAATTAAACAGATGGGCGGAGAAATTCCGTGCCTGATTCAGAAGGTAGAATCCTATAAATTTCCCAAAATCACTGATGACACCTACTAGCTGGGAATAGCTTAGCTCTGTATCAAAGGTTACAAGGAGGGCATTAATCCTCTCAAGAACTTTATTGCTTTGCAAAAGTGTTGTCAGCTGGTTGGCAAGGTCTGCACTCTTTGCAAGAATGACAAGAGCATGCGCCTCTTTTGCAACAACACTGACAAAAAAAACGATGGGAATAAAAAGGGTGAAAAAAATCAGGATACACGTTAAAAGTGCGGCATAATTCGGATTGAGCTTTTTTCGGATTAGTCTATAAATTGGATAAAACATCCCGGTAACAACGGATGCAAGAACAATTACCGGTATAAACGGCCAGAATAGTTTCCCCAAAAGAAAAAAGGAAAGAATGAACAGTGCAAGAAAAAACCACAAAATCATGTCACGTGATGTTCTTTCCATAAAAACTCCCGGGAACGCCGGAGTTGGTCTCCGACTAAATGAATAAATATAACGCTCTAAAACAGTTTTGTTTTTAACAATAAAAAATATCGGGGATCTACTTTTTCAGGCAGAACGCAGCAACTGCCAGATAAAGAACAGCTTCATACACAATCACCGGAAGGGTGCTGCCGAAAAGATGATATACAATGCCACCACCCATGATTGCCGGTACGCCTGTAAAAATCAAAATGCCAAATTTCTGTGCAGTCTCCATCAGGGTATTCTCCTTCGATATAAATATAAAAAGGCCACTGAAAATCTATTCAATATTAACCTTATCTGTTTAACAATTACGGCCTGTCAAGTAAAGGAAAAATTCAGTAAATCTGGATATTTCTGGCTGTTTTTTTCTTTGATATTCATGTTGTTGTGCCTGTCATCAGAAAATGGTTTCAAATGCGTTTTTAATGGCTTCACTTACACCACTGTTTTTGTTGGATGCCACGGTTTTGAATCTGGATTTTAATTCAGCCGGGGCGTTTTCAACGACATAGCCTTTTTGGGCCCAGGAGAGCAGGTCTTCGTCATTATAATCATTACCTATGGCAACCGTATTTTTTTTAGTAATGCCAAGTGTCTCTGTCAGCCAGGCGGCAGCAATACTTTTAGATGTGTTCTGCGGGAGGATTTCAATCCAGACTGTTTTACCATCAAAAGGGGATGTGGCCCTTATAATACTGAAATTCCTGAGTTTATTTTTGATTGTCTTAAGTATGGCATCGGCCTTATTGTCAGGAACAATCACAAGGAGTTGTGATGAGGGCATTCTCAAATTGCCGTCCAGGGCCGTACAATATTTTTTGTAATAAGAAATCCGGGTAAGAAAATCATTGTTGTTATTAGTGTTAAACCTGTAGCTGAAAATATGATTGTCCGGAATTGTGTTTTGAATCATATAATCAATATCAAGTGTATCAAGAAAAGCCGCGGCATATTCTGTATCAGACTCAGGAAGCGATTTTTCCATAATAATATTCTGAAACGGGTCCGGATAGCGTGCAATGCCGGCACCTGTTGAAAAAATAAGATAATCTACAGGAAGGGGCTCCCTGAGTGACCGTTCCAGCGAAAAGACGGATCTGCCTGTTGCTGCAACGCGTATGATACCTTCATCTTTCAATTGTAGCAGTGATTTTCTGTCTTTATCGGAGAGGGTTTGATCGGGCCTGAAAAGGGTGCCGTCGAGATCTGTGATAAACATTTTTTTTTGAGTCATTTTAAAGCCTGATTTCATGATGTTGACGTTAATGTGTTTTTGAGCTTATATTACTTAAAACTTTAATGGGCAAACATTTTTCAATATGTGAGGCATAATGATAAAAAAAATTACACTTCTAATAATTGTAACCGTTTTATGTTCAGGATGTATCTCATCCCGGTGGGAGGTTGAACAATTGGAAACGACATTTATGAATGAAGAAGATCAAAAAGAATTTGTTCAGAAAAATGCAATACTGCTGAATAAACAAACGGGAGAGACCTGGGTTTTTGAAAGTGATGGTGAGAGTAATTACTATTGGCAGGCATTGTCGGTAAAGGCGATGCAATAATCGCGGATATTTCCGGTGTTGGCCGTGATTGATTCTTTTTGTTGAAAAAAAATAAGAACTTGTGTACATTAATAGTATGTGAGTGAGCGCTCACTTGGTAGGGTTGCTTAAATGAATATATTTTTTTTAAGATGCGTATGATATGTCTCAGACTTGTATGATTGAAACGAGCCCTTATTTAATCTGAAAGAGACGACAGTTGAGACTATATCGATGCAAAATGATCTGAATAACAAACGTAAAATAAGTGATGATCGTATGAATTTTGAAACAGCAGAAACAGAAATTGATACATTGGGTGCATGTGAATACATGTCGCCGTTGATAAATGAAGACTGTAAGGTTGACAGTAAGGTTTTCATAAAAGAGACAAATAGAGTACTTATCCATGTGAACGAAAAACATATCAGGGAAATGCTGGATAAAGGTACATTCCCACCGTCTTTCGAAGTCGGGGGCCCGCGAGTTAAAAATTATTTTCAACCCGAGGGACTTAAATGTGCTGTGGTGACTTGCGGTGGGTTGTGTCCGGGGCTGAATGATATCATTCGGGCAATTGTACTGGAGCTATTTTACAGGTACGGTATTAAAGATATTTACGGTATTCGTCATGGTCTTAAGGGGTTTATTCCCGAATACGGATTTGAACCGGTTCAACTCTCACCGGACAAAGTAGCGAGTATTCACAACCACGGTGGTACAATGTTGGGGTCCTCAAGAGGCCCGCAGGATATTGGGCGTGTTGTCGATCGCCTTGTTGAGATGGGCATCAGTATTCTTTTTATGACCGGTGGTGACGGTACGTTGATGGCTGCATCCCGAATCTGCAAAGAAATTAAAGACAGAAATCTTAAAATCAGTGTCATCGGTATTCCGAAAACAATTGATAATGATATCTATCTTGTTGCACGGTCATTCGGGTTTGATACTGCGGTAAGCATAGCAACACAGGCCATAAGAGGGGCCCATAACGAATCAGAAGGGTATCCGAACGGTATCGGGCTTATCAAGCTCATGGGCCGTCATTCCGGTTTTCTTGCAGCTACTGCCGCCCTTGCACAGCAGGACGCTAATTTTGTGCTGATACCGGAAGTCGATTTTGATATTGACGGACCAAACGGACTTCTTGCAAATCTTGAAAAGAGGCTTGAAAGAAGGAAGCACGCTGTTATTGTTGTTGCAGAAGGCGCTGGCCAGAAATTTTTTGAGGATGATAAGGATGAGCGTGACCCCTCAGGCAATGTTAAATTGAGGGATATCGGGCTTTATCTGAGGGAACGGATAAATGACTATTTTAACAAAAAAAATAACGCGGTTTCATTAAAATACATAGATCCGAGTTATATGATCCGAAGTCTTCCTGCAAATGCCAATGACCATGTTTTTTGCAGTTTCTTAGGAAGAGATGCTGTTCATGCCGGTATGGCCGGAAAGACAAATATGATTATCGGACACTGGAACAATCATTATGTGCATGTTCCGATGGCTGCATCATCGGGTAAGCGGAAGCAGGTCTCCAGTCAGGGGAAAATCTGGATGTCAGTTCTTGAAGCAACTGGGCAGAGTTCACTTAGAAATGATTCGTTAGCGTAAATAAAGCATTTTATAAGACGTTAAGGCTGTTGCCTTAACGTCTTTTTATATTTATTTGTCTAATGATTCGCTCATTACTCGTCCCTGTTCCTGAAGTGCTTTTTGCACTTTCGGATCTGCCATATACTGCATATTTTTCATCATGACACCTGACATTTTTTCTGATAATGCGGTAATCTTATCAATTTCTTCTTTTAGCTCTACAGGTGCTTCCTCTTCGTTTTTGAATTCAGGATATTTTTCGGAAATTTTTTGTAATTCCGGAATCATATCACTCATTTCAGTTGTGAAAGAGCCAATTGCTTTTACCATATCATCCGCATTTTTTACATTGTCCATGGCTTCGATATAGTCTTCAAAGACGTCGGCCTGCTTTGATAATACTTTTTCAGCATCGCTGTATTTGTTACCGCACCCGGAAATGACAAGGAGGCAGAGCAGGCTTAGTGAGATAAACATACTGATGGTTTTTTTCATGATAATCCTCATTTTTAAGAGTTGATATTTTGTTTGTAAAGACTGTCAGGTATTGCTGACAGCCCGATACTGTGACTCGGATATCGGCACAAATCTATTCTGATGTAGCATAGTTTATATATAAAACACATTCTTTTCTACTTCGTTTTTGTAGAAAAACGGATGATTTTGAATCAATACTTGAATGAATTATAAATAAAGGGTAATATTAAAGAACTCCTACTTCATCTTGATTCCTGCTTTTTGGTTTGAGCTCAGATATTTCAGGAAGTATTTTCCAGTACAATTGTATAAGATGTAAATATTCAGACTTCGCCAATTTTTTTTTTCAATGTGCTTTAATCATTGATGTTCTCGTAAAAAAGTCTTTAGATGGCTAAGGAAAAGGGCCCATATACAAGATTTAGTGGTTTACCAGGCTTGAAGTAGTACATGTTGTACGTCAAAAGTCTGGCAAATCATTAAGCGAAGTAGATGGGACTTTTTACGACGCCATCAATCATTAGATCGTCAAATAAAAATTAAGCCAAATCGGGTGGGCCTGGTGCCCTGTTGAAATCATTTTATGATTGAAAAGGAATGACAGTTTATGCGTTCATATAAATGGGAAGAAAAATATGAGGTCGGTTTTAAGCCGATAGACAGCCAGCACAAATCGATATTGCGATTGATCAACAGACTTGTTGTAAACAAGTCAAGAGATCAGAGACTGGTGATCTGCCTTTTAGATGAATTTCTATGTTATGTACAATACCACTTTAAGAGTGAAGAAAATTATATGCTTATGTACGGTTATGGGGAGTACAAAGCCCATGTTATAGAGCATGCAATTCTGATTAAGGATATTATTGAGCTTTTTGATAAATTTAAGAATGGACAGGTTAAATTAGACCGGCTGGCAGAGGCTTTGGTGAAATGGTCGATCCCACATATACTCGAAGTGGATAAAATTGTAGGGCGCTTTCTCGCCAATGCGACAGCCGCCTGAAAAACTTATGCCTGTTTTTTGCCTGCATTCTTTAAATCACTTACTGTCTCTATGAGAATTTCACGGCATACCGGCTTTTGGATGAACGCATCCATTCCCGCATCTATACACTCATTTTTTTTCGCATTGGCCGTTACTGCAATGATCGGGATATGCTTCCGGGTTCCTTTTTCTTTTTGCCGGATGGCACGAGTCGCTTCCAGACCGTTCATTACAGGCATTTGAACATCCATAAAAATGATATTGTAATTATCCGTTATAAATCGTTCAACGCCTTCCTGGCCATCTTTGGCAACATCAGATTTTATGCCTATCTTTTTGAGAAATGACCCTAAAATCCTTGCATTTATTTTATTATCTTCAACAATAAGGGCGCTAAAGGTTGAAAAATCAGAGTCCATAAGTTTTGTGGCGGCAATTTGCTTTACCGGAATTTTTAAAACAAATACAGATCCATTATTTTTATTACTCCTTACATTTATTGAGCCATTCATGATTTGAACAACTTTAGTTATGATGGACAAGCCGAGTCCAAGCCCTTCATTGTCACGGGTAAATGAAAAATCACTTTCCCCTTGCTCAAAAGCATGAAAAATCTCTTTAAGCTTATCTTCCGGTATACCTTTGCCGGTATCCGAAACAATAACTTCCAGGTCGGTCTCCAAAAAATTCACATCCAGCGTTATGGTTCCGGTGTCTGTATATTTGATGCTGTTTTCAAGCAGACGGAGGATAATGCGATTGATTCTTTTTGCATCACCTTCAATTAGTTCCGGCATTGCCTTATGGATATTTATCTCAAACCTGATGTTTTTGGACAAAAGGTCTGCTTTGATCAGTTCCGGAATGTTTTTAAGACGGTTCGTTATATTAAACACGGACAGATCCAGTTCAAGATTGCCGCTTTCAAGCTCAGAATAATCGATAATATCATTGATTGATGCCATCAGCCTTTTGGATGATGCGGATATATTCTTGATATGTTCTTGCGCGTTGTCATCCGAGGTGTCCTTCAGAAGCTGAAGGTCTCCATCTATGCCATTTAAAGGTGTCCTGAATTCATGAGCCATTTTTGCCAGAAATCCGGTTTTGGCCTTGTTGGCTTTTACAGCGTTATTTTTGGCTTTAATCAGCGCTCTGTTTGCTGCTTTAAGATCATCTGACTGGGTTGCAATTTTACCTGTCAGGTAAGCCTGTTCCAGGGCAAGGATTATAGATATTGCAAACTCAACAACCAGATAGCCAACAGGGAGCAGCCATATATATGGGATGAGGAAATTTTTGAAAAAGAACAGATCATGTAACGACGTTCCTGCCATGCTGTAGATCGCAAGCATGATGATGAAAGCGCCGGGTCTTTTATTCTTTACCCAGGAATAGGTGAAAATTAACGGTGACAGAATGAGAACCGGTGTAATAATGCATTTTGATGTGATATCAAAGTAATATTTTACTTCTGTGATTGTACCTGCGACAAACAGAAAGAGAATAATCACCACTAAAATAATAGCGGAAGCAAAATATAATGAAAATTTTTTGTATTTTACTATTGAATTATACGCCAGACTGAAAAGAAAAAGAAAAATGGCAGCAACATTAAACGCAATCCTGCTTATTTTTGTCAGCAATAGTTCATTCGTCGTGAGTCCGCTGAAAATAAGATTTGGGTATGAAAAAATAAGGGCAAAGCATACAAGGGAAAAATAGAGATAGGTATTTCTGTTATAACGGCCACTGATCCACAAAGAGAAAAAAATCACAAAGTAGACAATACTGATGGCGCAAAAAATTGTAATTAATGTGCAGTGAAAAAAGGAATACCAGAAGTGGTGTATGTATACATCTTTATAGGTCCCGATAAAACACCGTTTGAATGTATGCCTTTCAATTCCTGGAAAGAATTTTATAGCGATTGCATTTTTTTCCCCTTGCGACATGAGTTCGCCGGGTAGAGAAACAGTGGTGCCGTATGAATTATGATAGCGGCTTTTAATATCCTTGAACCCGCTTCGGAAAATTTTTTCTCCGTTTAAATAGACTTCTACGGGATAGAATAATGACGGGAGAAACAGTGCTATTCCTTGCTTCTTTGAAGGCTTAAAAATCAGTTTTACAATATATTTTCGTTTGGGGTCTCCGTCAGTATGTTGTAGTGGTGTAAATTGATACGGCTGAAATTTTTGATCTATCGGCAGATTAATATAATCAGTCTGGTCCCCCTCAAAACCCTCCGCAATAAAACCATGAAACGGTACTCTTACTTTTTTGTGTTCAGATATATCTGTGGGGCATCCTGTCAGGAAGAGGCAAAGGATTATTAAAACGGTAGCCTTTCGATGTTTTGGTATGCTCATTTTTTCGGTAATCATGTAACAGGCATATGCCGGTCATGTTTATTATCCGGTTCGTTTGAAATCAGTCACGGGTATATACAGGGGCAATATATATTATAAAATTCGGAAGTTTCAAATGCATATGAAAGCAGGAGATTTTGTGACTGCAATGTCTGATTAGTATACCAGAAGTAAAATATTTTTCAAGTTGGAAACTTTTTAATGCTTTATAACCGGTTGGTTTCAGCGAATTTATAAAGGGACATGATAAGAAGTACGGGGCAGGCAACATGTGCCTGTTCCCGTATTAATACTCAGCGTTCAGAATGTTTCTTTTAAAAAAAATCAGGCATCTGCAGTGATGATAACATATCTGACCGGTTTTTTCTCAAGGTCGGTTATTGTCCAGCGATTTCCCCATTTAACAAGTTCGATTAAAAGCCATGGGTAATCCTTTTTAAGCTTATGCCGCCATTTATCGATGCGTTCATTTGCTTTTGTAAGGCCATCGACAAGAACAGTTTGGGTGACATCTTCAACAGCGATGTTTTTGAAACCGGCTTCTGTCAGATCCGTTTGCCAGTTGGAGACCTTATTCATATTCAGGATGCCTAACCATTCATGAAACAGGCGTGATTTGAAACTATCCGTTTTGCTGACACCATCTTCTGCCATCACCATATCTGCACAGGCAAATTTCCCATTTTTTCTGATATTTCGATGAGCCTCGCTGGCGAAGGCTTTTTTATCCGGAAAATGGAACGCAGTCTCTATGGCATAAAGGGCATCGAACCTGTCACCGTCAAATGGCATTTTACAGGCATCGCCTTTCTGAATTGTGACTCTTTCGGAGAGTCCTGCTTCAGAGGTGCGTCTGTTTCCTTCATTGATCTGCAAATCTGAAATATTGATGCCGGTCACATTTACATCCTGATATTCTGAAGTCAGTAATCTTGCCGGGCCCCCAATACCACAGCCGACATCAAGCCAGTCGCCTTTTTTGGGCAGGGTCTCAGCCGTCTGCAGACATAATGCTTCCTGACCATAGTTAAGAAGGCCGCTTCCTTCGCTGATAACTTCAAAGAAATCGGTGAAAATTTTATAATAGATAACGACTTTTTGTTTGTCGCTAAGCGGCAGCATCAGTGATAACGCACGTCCCCAGTTAACTAGCTTTTTAAGACTCATTTTTCCTCCATAGTTGTAAATAATGTGATCGGTTCATTTTAATACCAATGGATAAAGAATCAGGGCATTTAATTATCAGTTTACTAAATTGCTTATATATTCGGTCACTGTCTTAACCGTTTCATCAACGCTTGTCTGGTCATTCATGCTGACAATAAAGGTTCTGACATCCGGGTATTCTTTTTTAATAAGATCTACTGCTTCAAAATACCGGTGTCTGATTTCCTGTAGCATATCGTTCTGCTCATGAAATTCTTCTTTGCCATCATCGCGCAGCTCAATACGTTTTGCAGCAAGATCCGGATTTGCATCAAGGATGATAAGTACGTCCGGTAAAGTCCCGTTTGTCGTTTGTTCAAGGGCCTGCATAAGTGCAGTACCCTTCAGGCTGAATATTTGTTTGATATGATGGTGGAAGTTCCACAATGAGAGCTCTGAATCATAGCCCTCACCAATTTTGTCTATCCAGTTCAGTATAGACTGCCATGCCCCCGGGCGAAACATTTCCAGTCGTCTTATCAGGGCAGCTTCAAATTGCTTTTGATCCGGAGGAGACGCCATTAATTCAGCATAAAATCTGCCATAGGCGTAACAGTCTATGACGGCATGACGTTCGTGAATCAAAAGGTCCGGTTGAAACGTTTCAGCCAGGTTGTCTTTTACATAACCGAAGAGTGTTGTCTGTATGAACTGGGCCACAGCTTTCAACTCGACACTTTTCAGCTCATCTGCAATTGTTGAAAAGGCATCAAGGTCACGGGACAACTCGCTTAGCGGGGCATTTGGGGTTTCATGGAAAACAGGACAATGCATGACAAGCGAATCCTGGATGTTCCTTGTTTTTAACGCCTTGCTTATCTTTGCCGAGATTGTACTCTTCCCGGCTCCGTCAATGCCCGTTATTGCGACAGAACTATTTTGTTTCATTTGATTAACGCTCCGATCATCTGTTTCATCCCGTGAGTTTGAAATGGTTCAGCAGGCTGTCCAGAGAATTCTGAATACCGGTTTCATCGCCGGATTGAATGATATGCGTTTCAATCTCAGGGTATTCAACGTTGATCATTTTAATGACTCTGAAGTACTCCTGTCTGAGCGCTTCAAGCATATGCGCCTGCTCATGGAGTTCTCTGGTCTCTTCGCCGCTTCTATTGTCAACCCGTGAGTTTGCCATATCACCGCTGACATCAAGGAGCAGAATCACATCGGGAAGGGTGGCCAGAAACTGGCCCTGCAGATTATTAACAAGTGCCTTGCCTTCTAACTGAAAAGTTTGAAGAATATGTTTATCGATATTTTCCCACAGGGTAAAATCGAGACCGGTTCGCCTGCTTAAAACCGACACCCAGTTGATAATGTCATTGTATGTGCCGGGTTTATAAGCTTCGAGGGCTTCTTTTAATGGCGCTTCAAGTTTTTCCCGGTCAAGGGGCTTTTGAAGGAGTTTCTGGTAAAAATTACCATAGCTGAGGCAGTCCACAATGGCATGTCGTTCATTTAGAAGAACAGCGGGCTGAAACGTCTCTTTTAAGAATTTTTCAACGTTTCCAAAGAGTGAAATCTGGAAAAAGAGCGAAATTGCTTTTAATTCAAAACTGCCAAGCATGTCAGCTGTTTTGGTAAATGCGTCGAGTTGCAGTGACAGCTCTGAGAGCGGTGCATTGGGAATGTTGTGGTATCCCGGACAATTCATAACAATAACATTATTGTCTGATGTACCTGAAAACATGTCATACACCCTTTTGGTGAGTGTGCTTTTACCTGAACCGTCAATACCTGTTACGGCAATTGTTCTAATATTGTCTTTCATTTTTTCTACCCGCATACCTTTAAAATTTTTGGAAGAACACTC
>JQIA01001634.1_pt1 | contig 12033 bp, 8 predicted proteins | sample 811431 | NCBI WGS metagenome assembly JQIA01 (sample SAMN02998118, study PRJNA258478) | marine sediment metagenome | biome: marine; feature: seafloor; material: sediment; isolation source: oil-polluted sediment collected from 3 locations (0.5 km, 0.7 km and 0.9 km)... | place: USA: Gulf of Mexico ... | reverse complement strand
CTGCTACTTGCGACCATGCCCATCCCGAAACTATCCCTCCCCTGGCTACAGGGTGGGCAACAAGCCTCCGCAGGCAGCCGTCCCAAAGTCTCCTCCGCGTGGACCCCGAGCAGCCCGACCGAAAGCGACGGCAACCTGATCCTGCTGGTGCTCGATGACCCGCCGTGGCTCTCCGCGCAGCAAGAGGGCCTCTTTGCGCTCGATCGCGCTGGCTACGACTTCGAGGTCGATCCCGATAACCTGATCCCCAACACTCCGAACATCGACGCATTGGCTGCGGCTGGCGTGGTGTTCGACGAGTTCAGGGCTCAGCCGGTGTGCTCGCCCTTCCGCGCCTCGCTCCTGACGGGTGTCCATCCTTTTCGGCACGGGCTCGGATCGGTGCCGCGCACCAACTACGGCCCCCAGGAGTTCGGCGACCCGGGCTTCGTCTACGACACGGTGCCGACTGTCTTGAGCAAGCTCGGGGTCTCGACTGGCATCGTGGGCAAGATGCACTTGAGTATCCCGACCAATGAGGAGTTCACGACCGCGCCCGCGCAGGGGCCCAACGTTGGGCTAGGCCGGAACGGGATCGGGTATGGCGTCCTAGATCGTCTGGGCTTCGGCTATCACTCCGTCTGGCTGCGGAACTTAAACCAGACCGCTGAGGCAGGCTCTCCGGGCACTAACGGGGATTACTACTGGCACCAGCGGCAGACCGAGGGCGTCCTACAAGCCGTAGAGGGCAGCACGGGCTCGACCGACGCGCTCGACTACGCGACCTCGCACCAGATCGATGAGGCTCTAACCTTCATCAACGCGCAGACCTCGCGCTTCTTCCTCTACCTGCCCCTGAGTGCAACTCACGCGCCATTCCACGATCTCCCCCCGGAGGCGCTCGTAGGGACGGCAGAGTACAAGGACACCAACCCGCCGACCTCCATCTGGAAGTCCTACATGGCCATGATGGAGGCTGTGGACTCCGAGCTAGGCCGACTGATGGCAGGGATGGACGCCGAGCAGCTCGCAAAGACCAGCTTCGTCATCTGCGGGGACAACGGCGTCGAGCAATTCGCCTATGGCGACGCGGTGACCAACCTGAGCAAGGACTACGGCTCCAACTGGAACGCGATCTCGACGGACACGGACCAGATGAAAGGCTCGGTCAAGTGCTCTGGCGTTCGTACCACCATGATCTGGAGCGGTCCAGGGATCGCCACCCCAGGGAGAACCACGGACGCGATGGTTTCGGTTGTGGACTTCCAGGAGACTCTCCGCGAGTTCTTCGGGGGTACGAGTGAGGGTCCAACGCCCGGCCAGGAGGGCTTCTCCTTCCTCCCTTGCCTCTCTGATGCCTCGATCGGCAAGTACACACACACACGCCGGGCCTCGTTCCACGAGATCTATCGACCCCTTGGCACTGCACCGACATCGCTCCCGGTGGAAAACTTCGATTCGATCAACAAGGTCGAGCGCGGTTATGTGGGGCTGGTCGAGGTCACGGCCTCAAACGATGGGGTAGACCGAACCAAGCTCGGGCAGTTCCTCCTCACTCGGAAGCTGACCGAGGAGGGCGCCAGCAAGCCACCGAGCGAGCCCGCTGCGTCCGGGGGAATGAATCTCGCCTTCAATAAGGACTACACCCCCCAGTGGCCATTCATCAACGCGGCGCTCAATGCTCGCGATTGGGTGGCGCAGGATACGGATGAGACGCCCCTCAACGGCTTCGACGGGACGCACACCTTCGTATTCGATGCGAACCGCAACCCGCTCCTGCCCGCTGGGAAGGCCGCAGGACGCATCTTCTTCAAAGACCTCGAGGGTGTCTACCCCTCCGGGACCTACCGAGCGCGCTGGAAGGGGACCGGGACCGTCGTCTTTGACTACCTCTCGAACAACTTCGACGTCGATAGCGTCACCTATCACGGGGACGGCCAAGGCGCCGACCTAGTCGTGACTCCGGCAGGCGGCGGCATCTTCGTCAAGTTCAACGTGAGCGACACGGGCGACCCGCTGCGAGACCTCGAGCTATGGATGCCGGGGTACAACGAGTTCAGCCCCGAGACCTTCCACCCCGATTACCTCGCGAGCCTGGCTCCGTTCCCGGCCCTGCGGTACATGCAGTGGAGCGAGACCAACAACTCCCTCCAAACGACCTGGGCCTTGCGGATCACGACCTCGAGCGCCGTTCAAACCCTCGGCGGCTATGGCGTGGCTTGGGAATACCAGATTGACCTGGCCAACGAGCTGAACTCGGATCTTTGGATCTGCGTCCCGCATCAAGCCGACGACGACTACATCTTCCAGCTCGCGACCCTCGTCGCTGGGCGCTACTCCGGTCCCCGAGTCCGGTGGGAATACTCCAATGAAGTATGGAACACTGATTTTTCTCAGTACGCCTACGCAGTCCTCCACGCTGGGGACCCGGGCACTGGCATTCCAGGAGGAGACACGGACTACACTTCTGCGATCAAGTGGCATTCCCAGCGCACGGCTGAAATGTGGGCCCTTGTTGAGCCGGTCATCTCTGCCGCAGGGATTGAGTTCGTTCCCGTCCTCGGGTCGCGCCACAGGCAGACCTTCACCGTCCGAACCGAGCTAGACTGGGCAGCCGGGGGATCAGGCACGGCGCTCAAGGATCTCTACCCCAACATTGAGTGCGCCATCGGACTCTACATCGGGAACGCGATCGGGAACTCAGACCAGACCGGGGAGAGCCCTGCGGCCATTATTGCCCTACTCGACGCTGACATCCTGACCACGTTCGACCCGGACACAGATAACGAGCCTGAAGAGGTCTACGCCGCCAAGGAGGACTGCGACGCGCGAGGGGTCAAGCTGACCTGCTACGAAGCAGGCAACCATATGGTCGACACCCTGGCCAATGACACCTCAGCTCAGGCGATGGTCGATGCGGTCCGAGATCCAGGGATGCAAGCCCTAGTTGAACGCTTCGTGGCGCAGTGGGACATCCTCCGCGCACTAGAGACCGACCCTGTCGGGATCATGCACCACTTCGAGCACGTCATTCGGTACCAAGACCCCTTTGATGATGCCTGGGAGCCGACTTTTGGCTATCTCGAGTTCATCGGGCAAACTGACGGCCACAAATACAACGCGCTCGTGAGCGAGACGGCGGCGGCCGCAACCGACCAGCTCTTCCACATTGAAGATCTAGATGGGAATGCGATCGATCCGTTCGAGCTGACCCCGCTCGACATCCTCGGGGACTATTCGGAGCAGTACGCGACCCTCCGCGATGACCTCGAAGCACTCCTAGCGTCAGACCCTCCCACGAGTGGATCCCTGCGGATTCCGATATCAGGCCCCCTCGGGGAAAGCTACAGTGTCTCGCTCAATGTGGACAACGATCTGCCCCTGAATGGTGCCCTCGGACTCGCCGGGCTGGTCGATGGCTCGGGGACTGAGATCACGATCAAGAACGCCGAGGGCGGGACTGCGACCCTCACTTTGGAGAACAACTGATGGAAATCACGATCGAATGCCGCGAGCTGAGGGGAGTGCGGTCGCTGGCTGCGGATCGCCTTCAGCTGGACATCGCGGGGACCAACCTTGAGTGCTTCCTGCGCTTTATCCCCCATGACATCTGGGAGGCGCTAGGCAATCATGGGCGCGCTCTACTCTTATCCATCGGCGAGCAGGCCGAGCCGACCGTTCGCGTGAAGGACCAACCAATGACCGACGAGCAAGCAGCGGAGAAGTACCCCAACGGCGACCACCAAGCCCCGAAGGGCACCGGTCCCAATGGCGAGTTCGAGGTCTGGGACGACGCGCAGAAGGGCAACAGCGGCTACATGGGCGCCCCGAGCGGGATCCCGGATGACGCGCATGAGGTACTCGCTAAGGCGCGGAAGGCTGCCGGGATAACCGGGACCCCGGCCGAGCATTTTCTGGGCGCTGCATCTATTGGTGAGGCATTAGTTCAATCTGATCCCACTGGCACGATGGGCGACACGCCGATGATTCGCGACGTGAAACAACACTACGAAAGCGAAGCCTGATGGCTGGAACCGAAATCACAGGCGGCCCGTTCTACATGGTCGTAGCGCATGAGAACCCCTCTGGCTCTAACAAGTTCGAGCTGTCGGTGATGCGCACGGGAGAGCCCGCCACGCTGAGCTACCCTGGCTCGCCGGGTGGGGACTTCCACCTGCCCGAAGGGATCTCGAATAGCTCGGCATACCTTAAGGGGAACTCGGTCATTGTCTCGGCGGGCACCGTGTCGGAGCCCGAGGAGCCCTACGCGGTCCAGATCGTACCCGGCACGCTCCTCACGAGGATCACAGCAGAAGGCCCGGTCACGGCTGAGACCCTCTCGACAATGGCGGGCCAACAGACGTTCGCGCTCAAGGATGCGTTCGACGTCCAGGCTTACGATGCGGCTGGGGTCACGGCGGGGATGGTCCTCTCGATCTCCAGCGTGACTGGCCCAACGGTTCCGCTTGAGGATCGTCTCCAATGGGTCGCGCAAGGCGCCGGCGGCGTCCACCGTGGCGCTACGGCTCCTGCGACCTCGAGCCTGTGGATCAGGGACGATGGCACGACAGCGGCCACCGATCTCTTCTACTACGACGTGCAGCGCGGGGCCTGGCTCTCGACCAACGTCTACTCGTACAAGGGCTACATCACGGGCGGCGCGGTCTCCGCTCCTGGCTTCTTCACGACTCCCGACCTTCCTGGCGTCACGATGAGCGCCACGGTGGGCTATGCGATCTCGGCGCCTATGCGCTGGATCGGTACTGAGGTCAACGTGACCGACGCGACCGGGGGGTCTGCCACTAGCAGGCTCGCGTTTGCGCTCGGTGGCACGCCCGACACGACGCAAGCCTATGTCGTCGATATGAGCACGCTTGGGCCCAAGAACGTCACCGGGCAGAACTTCTCCATTGTCCCCACTGGGACGCAGGTCCTCTCCCTGGCCGTCGATAACGCTGCGAGTGCGGCTCAGGTCACGGTCACAATGCACTGCCGAAAGGTTGCCTCGTGATTCTTGAGCACGGAACGATGCGGGGCCGAGTGACTGCCCTCCTGTACGACGAGGACGGCTCCCTAGCTCAGCGTCTAGAGTTCTCGAACCTCATCACGACGGCGGGACTCGGTCACTACATGGACGCTGTGAGCGACTCCATAGGCGGTGGCTCGACTCCCACGCTCGTCTACGCTGCGATGGCGCTTGGGACGACTGCGGGGACCCCTGCCGCTCCCAACGCGGCGAACGACCTCGGGGACGTGGGACTTGTGGCGGCTGCTGGCCTGCGCAACCTGGACTCGGGCTATCCCAAGGTCAACGACACGGACACGGAGAACACGGGCAAGGGGCTGGAGGTGTTCACCTACAAGGGCACATATGGGCCTGGCGTCTACACGAATACGGACGTCTCCGATGTGGCGATTACGACCACTGCGGCGGTCTACGTCGGCGGCGGGGGTGAGACCGACAACATCCTGATGCACGCCGAGTTCGACACGATCATCAACAAAACGGCGGGGCAGACCCTCGTTGTGTACGTCAACCATTCCCTAATCGACGACGGAGTCTGATATGCCCGGCTACAAGAAACCGAAAGTCAAGACGACCAAGAAGCCGAAGCCGAAGGGCAAGAAGAAGGGGATGGGTGGCTACTAGTGGCTGACAACAGCGAGCTAGACGCAGCAAGCGGCGGCGACACGATCGCGACTGACGAGATCTCGGGGGTCCATCATCAGAAGATGAAGATGGAATTCGGCCTAGATGGCACCGCGATCGAGGTTTCGGCTGGCAACCCGCTGCCGGTTACTGACCCCTTCCTTGAAGCCGCGACTGGGGGCGTGCCTAACCGGTCGGTGGCGCTCGTCTTTGGTCGCAACCCGGATATCGACACAGGTAGCGGGTTTGAGGCCGTATGGGACGGCGGGGGCGATTACACCGGCTTCGATGCGGTCGCGGCTGAGACTGTGACCGTGGTTTCGACCAGCACCGATGATGATGTCGGGCAGTCGGGGGCTACGGGGGTCCTTTTGTCGGGGCTTGACCTCAACTATGCCCCTCTTTCGGAGGTGCTCGCGCTCGATGGAACCACGCCTGTTACGTCGGTGAATTCCTACCTGCGCCTCCCCAACGTGACCGTTACGAGTGGCGCCCCGAACGTGGGGACGATCACGGTGGCTCAAAGCGTGACGACGGCGAACGTCTTCTGCCAGATCGAGGTTGGCTACAGCACTAGTCACACGGGCGTATACACGGTTCCAGCCGGGAAGACCGCGTACACGAAGGTGATCTTCGCGTCGATGGGCAACGCGACGAATGGCGATATCGACTTGCAAGTCGGCATTCGGTTGTTTGGGGGCGTGCTTCAGATTCCTGTCGAGTTTGCTCTATTCGGCGGCGGAAGCTCCGCAATCACTCGCGAGTTCCCGATCCCCTTCCCACTTCCAGAGAAGACGGATCTCAAGTTCATGGCCTCCTCTAGCAGCAACAACATGTCGGTGTCTGTTGGTATCGATTTCCTGCTGATCGATAACTGATGACCCTACTCCTGGGTGGCGGCGGCTCGGGCTTACAGTCGGGGCTCATTGGGGACTCGCGGATTGCGGTGGTTACCGTGGCCGTGGGTTCGACTGTAGGCGTGCACGATGTTGACTTCACGCAACCCCTGATCGGGGACGTGGCCAACGTTACGGCGTGCATCGTCCAGACGGGGGTCGGCACTACTGCGGGCACTGCTGTCGATGGTGGCTCGATGTCGATCGGGATGAGTGACGGGGCATCCTCGCGCATGATCTCGATGAGGGCTGAGCACGGGCCCACGACCATGAACACGGCTAAGCGTCTGCACAATGACGCGGTCGGCGTGATTATGGCCGATGACGACGATGCGGCGATCCTGACGGTGCGCTTCAAGTCGTTTATCCAGGATGGGATCAGGCTCGAGTTCGACCAGGCGAGCGGCGCTCCGGCTGAGGGCTACTTCGTCTCGGTGATGATCATCGCAGGCCCGGGCGGCGCAGAGCTGATCCAGACAACGACCCCCTCGGTAGCTGATGACGTTATGACCATCAGCCCGAACTACTCATCTGAGACGCGGATGGTGTTCTGCCTGGCGGATACTGGCTACATCCCGGTGAGCAGCGGGGCCATTGCGGGGAATCTGATTTCGTGGGGGGCTGCGGTCAATGCAACGGGCGGCGATCGCAACGCGTCGGTGGGCTACGGCTCGACGGATGCCGCAGCTAGTGGCGACCCCTTCACTGTCGTGCGCGATGATCGGTGTATGCAGCTCCTCTCGAACTCGGCGATCCTCGAAGGTGCGGAGATCGGGAACTATCAGACCAACGGGGACTTCGACCTGACCTCTCGCGGGCTTGGCGGGCGCATCCTCTCCCTGCTGTGCGTTTCGATTCCTGCTCGGGCTGAGCTAAGCACTATTATGAGCCCGACGAGCAACGGCACGGGCACTGACGGAAGCTCGGGCTGGTGGCCGCAGGCAATGCTGCAATGCGGCGGCGTCATGCAGGTGGTGAACACGCACGGCAACGGGAACCCGGCAGGCACGTTTGGCGCGGCGCTCTTCGCGACGAACGACGGGAGTGGGGCGGCTCCGATCACTCAAGCCTCGTGGACGATCTCGGACGGCAACAACCAGGCGAACGCAGACACGCAGACGATCTATAGCGATGAAACGGCTGGGTTCCCGCGCCCGTTCCATCTGGGAGCTACGGCTATCACGGTCGAGGTCGAGGCGTGGAACTCCACGGGTTATGACTACGACTACACTTCAACAAAGAGTACCGGGCGCTACTTCTGGCAGCTCACGATAGAGGAGACCGAGGGCCCGGCATCTGACCATCAGGAGCACATTCGCGCGGTTGAGACCGTGGTTCCCGTGTTCGACCGGTGGGTTCAGGTCATCGATGAGAATGTCGGGCTAGTCGAGGGCGTTGAGGGCCATGTCCCGATCGAGCACGACGTGCTCAATGAGGGGATCGCGCTGGCTGAGTCGGTTCTGGGGGCCTCTCCCTCTGCCGGTGGCACGCTCGACGGGATCGCGCTGGTGTCTGAGTCCGTGGTCGCTCTTCTCTCCGCTGCGCCCCTCCCAGATGCCATAGTGCCCACTCTCCAACGAACCGGCTCCTCTGCTGGCTCGAACCTCACTCAATCAAGCGTTGGCGACGGCGCGACTCGACCGATAGGCGTGGTGACGAATGGCTAGACTCAAGGGACGCGCGGAAGTGTGGGAAGGCGAGCATATCGACATCCTCGACCGAATCGTTCTGAAGGACGGGACGGCGCTGGTGGATACGGACCTCTCGGGGCCTGTGGAGCTGTTCGTCTACCTCGAAGGCGCCGAGCAGGACTCGGGGGCGGTTTTGTCCGTTGTGCAGTCCTCGCTCATTGTGGACGGCTCGTGGACGGTTGACGCGATCGGCTACAACTTCAAGCACACCCTAGACACGGAGGCATTGCCCCTGCGTGGCGGGCGCCGCTACCGGCTTGAGTATGTGATCCCGGTCACCGGGCAGGGGAACAAGTACGTCGTGTTCGAGCTGGCCGTGCTGGAGGTCATTAGCCAGGTGACGAGCGAGTGAGCGTCACCTCTAATCAGGTGCTCAACTTTGAGCCGCGGGGCGCCGCGCTGGACCTGATGTGGTGCCGTGAGCCTGAGATCTTGCTGGAAGGCCCGGCAGGCACGGGCAAAACGCGGGCGCTGCTGGAGTACATTTTCTGGCTGTGCGAGACGGTGCCGGGGATTCGCGTCCTCATGTGCAGGCAGACTCGGGCCTCGATGACTGAGTCGGTGCTCGTGACCTGGGAGGCTAAGGTTGTGCCCCCTCTGCACTCATGCTTAAAGGGCCTTCAGCGCAAGACGGTCACCGAGTACGACTTCGCCAACGGGAGCCACTGCGCGGTCGGCGGGCTGGACAACCCCGATCGGATCATGTCCACCGAGTACGACATCATTGCGCTGTTCGAGGCGACTGAGGCTAGCGAGGACTCTTGGGAGAAGCTCCAGACCCGCCTGCGGAACAACATCCTCGGCTACCAACAGGGCGTTTGTGACTGCAACCCGGCCCATACGGGGCACTGGCTCAACCGGCGCGCGGCGCGGGATGACAAGTCTCGGCCTGGCAAAAAGGTCATGGCTCGGCTCCTGTCGCGGCACGAGGACAACCCGAGCGTTACCGCTGAGTACCTGCGCAAGCTCGACAACCTGACGGGCGCGCGCTACGAGCGGCTGCGCAAGGGGCTGTGGGTGGCTCAGGAGGGCCTCGTCTACTCAGAGTGGGACCCTGCGAAGCATGTCGTCCGATCGCACAAAACGCGGCACGATGACGGCTCAACCCGGATTCGCTGGTACATGGGGAGCATCGACTGGGGCTTTCGCGCTCCTGGCTGCTTCCAGGTGTGGGGCATCGACAAGGAGCGCCGCATGTATCGGGTGCTCGAGGTCTACAAGCCGGGCAAGTCGATCGAGTGGTGGGCCGACAAGGTCGAGGCTGCGCACGAGGAGTACGATCTACAGGTAATTGCGTGCGACTCTGCCGAGCCCCGGAACATCGATATGATGAACGACAGGCTTGGGGTCTCGACCGACCGCAAGGTGGGCGCGATCGCGATCATGGCTGACAAGTCGTGGATGGCAGGGCGCGACCTGGTGGGTGAACTGCTCCAGCCTACCGATGGGGGGGAGCCGCTGATGTATTACGTCGATGACGCGCTATCCCTGGGCGGCGGACGGGACGCGGCGCTGGCTGAGCTGCACAAGCCTGTCTGCACTGAGGACGAATTCCTGGGCTACACCTGGGACATCACGCGCGAGGGGCAACCGATCAAAGAGAGCCCGCAGAAGGACAGCGTCGACCACGGTCTAGACACTGCCCGCTATGCGGCGATGTACGTATTCCGCAACGATCTCGGGCCGCCCGAGGATGAGATCAAGCTCCGTCCGGGCTCTATCGGCGATCAACTCGGCTGGGCCGACGACCTCTAAAACAATGCTCAACACTGAACCAAAGCACCTTTGGGAAGAGATCCAAAGCGCGGTCAAGTACCGGGACAAGCGGCTTGCAGCTCGCGAGACGCTCATTGCTCAGTACCACGGGGGCGCATGGCTCGGGAACCTCGAATCCACGGGCACTGAGAACCATCCCTACGAGTTCCTGACGGCAATGGTGCCGAGGATGGTCCACAATCCCCCGACTGTGAAGGTGCATTCAAACCGCAACACGCCCGTTCACCGGATGACGGCTGAGGCTATCGACCTGGGGCTAAAGCGGTGGGTTGAGGATTCCTCGATCACGGCGAACTTGCGCTATATGGCCGTCGATATGTGCATGTCGTGGGGGTATCTGATGATCACGATGGAGGATCGCCCCGAGATGACGGCGCCAGAGGATATGGACGTTCAAGAGGTGGGCTGGCCTGTCGTGCGGCGACTCTCGCCCGATGACGTCTTTTTCGACCCGGCTGCGAAGACTCAAGAGGAAGTGCGCTTCACCGGCCACCGCTACCAAGTGGACCTTGAGGACATCATTGCGGATGCCGAGGCGAACGAGGACGGGACTTGGAACCTTGAGGAAGCGAAGAAGCTCCAGCCGGCTTCGGGCGTGGGCGGCCAAGGGAGTAGGCGCGAGACTGACACTCCCGACCGCTCACAGGTGTGGATCTACGAGGTCTGGCTTTCCGAGGACGAGGCCGAGGAGCAAGATGGGGAGCACAACGGGCGAATCCATACGATCGCTCTAGGCCAAGAAGAGGCGGGCTCGAACGGCACCAATCCGGTCACGATCCGGGCTCCTCGCGACTACTACGGCCCCGAGACGGGCCCTTACAAGATCTTCGGTGCTCACTATGTTCCAGACCATCCTGCTCCTCTCGCTCCTCTTGTGGCCACTCATGCTCAGTCTATGGATGTGGCAGAAGTGGGTAGCGCGATCACTACCAGCATCAAGGCTCAGAAGAGATTCATCCTCACGAGGGGCTCGAAGATCTCCGATGCCGTCCAAAAGACTCCGCACGGGCACATCTACAACATTGGCGTCGAGATGGACGACAAGAACGTGCGCCAGTTGGAGATCGGGGGCACTACTCCTGGGCAAGTGGGGGGCGAGCAGATCCTGCGGGACCGTCTCGCGCGTGTCTCGGGCCTGTCGGACTCACTCACTGGCAGCGCGGGCGGTGAAACGGCAACGGCGGAGCAAATCGCTTTTCAGGCGGCCAATACTCGCGTTGATGACCTGAGAAAGTCGTTCGAGTCATGCGCCGGGCACGTCCTACGACACGTTGCCTGGTACATGTATCACGACGACACGGTCGTTTTCCCGCTCATGCTGGACGGCGCCGAAGGGACCGAGGACGAGCTTTGGTTCCAGGGCGGCACGCCGGTCGAGGTGGATATGTCGTTCGCCGACCTCGAGCTAAAGATTGAGCCCTACTCGATGGAGCGGACCAACGACCCGGTCCGGCAGCAAAGGCTCCTCCAACCGACGATGATGGCTCTCCAGATGGGCCAGGCGATGCTCCAGCTCCCTCACCTCAACTGGAAGGAGCTAGCTCGGGATGTCGGGGTCGCCTACAACCAGAGCGACTTTGAGCGGCGCTTCAACTGGGACGTCCTTCAGCAGTATTACCAGGCCCAGGGGATGAACGTGATGATTGCGGCAGGGCAACCGGCCTCGGCCACAGGCAAGCAGACAGGCCAGACACAAGACGCTGAGGCGACCGTTCGCCCGGCTGGAAACCGATCCGGCAGTGATGCCAACGCAAGCGAGGCACAATAATGCCGATCTATGACTTTCAGGACGAGTGGGGCCGGACGCACGAAGAGCATTTCAGCGTGGACGACCGGCCCAAAGTAGGCGAGACGGTGAAGCTCTCATCTGGCGTGCGGGCGAAGCGGGTCTTCTCTCTGCCGCCTGTGTCGGTTCAGAGTGACGTGAACTTCGTTTGCAACTCTGCGGACCGGAAGTGGCACGGCTCGGGGCCTGACCCTGCGCCGCGACGTGACAGCAAAGGACGGCCTCTCATTGCCTCGCGCAAAGAGGCGATCGAAT
>JQIA01001633.1_pt1 | contig 12036 bp, 10 predicted proteins | sample 811431 | NCBI WGS metagenome assembly JQIA01 (sample SAMN02998118, study PRJNA258478) | marine sediment metagenome | biome: marine; feature: seafloor; material: sediment; isolation source: oil-polluted sediment collected from 3 locations (0.5 km, 0.7 km and 0.9 km)... | place: USA: Gulf of Mexico ... | reverse complement strand
GGCGTTTTACTGATTCCAGGTAAACCACTCATTGCTTTCACTGATTCTGATCTTAGAAGCCCTGCAAGCATCATGCTTGAGCCACTTCCCATTTCAATGGTTGTAGAGGCACGACGAACATCAAGTCCAGGAACAGTCACGCCTGAAAGCGTTACACCTTGTGCAAAGTCTAACGATGATACTTCAGCGTTCAGACGCAAAGATATACGGTCTTTTGATAAAACGGTTGGCACAAAGTTTAACGACACTCCAAATTCACGGAATTCAACAACGATATTTCCATCTCTATCACGCCCAATAGGCACAGGGAATTCACCACCAGCCAAAAACCCCGCTTGCTCACCAGAGACAGCTGTTAGATTTGGTTCTGCAAGAATATTAACTAAACTATCTTGTTCAAGTGCTTGTACCGCTATATTCAGAATTCCTAAACCTGCGCGGCTACCATCCCAGAGAATTTGCCCTGCACCAAAGGCATCTTTGGTTAAGCCCGTCACACGATCCGAAAGAAACTCCCCAGCTATATCATTAACTCCATCAGGGATACCTGAGTTTATGTTTGTTTCCACACCCAACTCTCTAATGATATCTCTAGACACTTCCATGATCCGCATACGAAGCATAACTTGTTGCTCACCGCGTACCTCAAGAAGATTTTCTATGATTTCATCAACAGGGGCGCTTCCTCCTGTTTCTTGAATCTCTTGAACATGCGCAGCAACAAGACGTGCTATTTTTTGTGCAAGCATTGGATTTGCCACTTCTCCTGTCAAGTAAACTTGATCCGTTGTTGCGCGAACGCGAACATCGGTTTCTGTAGGAAATAATTCATGCACCATTTCTTCAATACTATCAGTATCAATGCGAACATGAACATTTAAACGTGACACAACGTTTCCATCTTCATCAAGCGTAATAATGTTTGTATCGCCCAATTCTGAGCCCACGATATAAAGCTGATTTGCTTGGATCGCAACCACATCTGCAATAGACGGGTCCGCCACCAAAACATCAGCAACACGACCATCAATTTCATAAATTTCAGCCTTACCAATTGGCAAAACCAATGTAGGGTCTTTGGCGTGCTTTTTGACAGGAGAAAGACTATCTTTTGCAGCAAAAACTTGTTGTGTATTTACTACAACTAGTAAACCAACCGTTAGTGCTATCAATATTGATTTTAAATTCTTCATCATTGGAATCCTATTTCTTTACCTCGATGCTTTGCACACCTTGATCTGAATAAATGCGAATTTCTTTTGGCTTTCCGCCGCCTGTTTCGCTTCTTTTGATAATTTCTTGTAAAATGCCACTAACCTTAACGTCTGTGGTTGGTACATGTGTACCGTCATTGACAATCTCATTATCACCAATACCGCGAAGAGATAAGCTTAACTTGCCCATTTGGCTAACAAGAGCCAATTCTTCAGCACCGGACACATCGACTTCAAGCGTCACAGTTCGGCCAACCTTAATCTTATCTTTGTCATTAGAGACAGCACGTTGATCAATTGCTAGAACACGAACATTTTCTAAGATTGTTTCGGTTGCAAATTTCTTGATTGTATCCTTAACAACAGCCTTATCATCACCGACCATTTTAACCTTATGTGTCAATATCACATCCACATAATCACCTGGACTAATGAAACCACCGACCATTGACGCAGCGGACACTTTAAGCGCAACGGCTCTTTTTCCCTTTTTAAGAGAGGAAGCAACAATATTTCCTTTTGTTTTTGAGAGAAGCACAGATTCCATCATTGGCTCGCCCATATGGACAACGCGACGCAAACGACCTTCAAGCGCTTTTTCAGCTTTTTGTTTCTTTTCTCGCTGGATGAGACCTTCAAATAAATTAGATTCCGGCCATTCCTGCCATTTGATATCTCCTTTTTTGAGAGTATACCCAATTTCCATTTTCTTGGTCGCAACCAAAACCTCTAATTTAGCATCACTTACTTCAGGCTCTTTTTTAAGGCTTGAGCTTACAATAAGGGCCACCAAGATGGCCATTATGAAGCCTCCAGCAAGGACGATGAGTGTATTTTTATTCATAGTAACACCTAAGTTAACAGGACATAAGATTTAAACAGCGTAGTGAACGCGAGAATTCGCTTTATAAGAATAGCATAACAGAGAGCTAATTAAAATTTATTAAATTAAAGGTGGCTTTTTATATTTTTACCGCAAAACATCAGAAAAACCCTGCGTTTACAAAGCCTGCAATCGTACCTCCGAAAATGGCAATTGCATATGGAACACTCGCCTGCCCTTCTTCCAATTTCTTTAACCAACCTTTTTGCCAATTTTCAGGGATACCTTTTTTCATAAAAATGAGGGCAACGACACCGAGAAGTCCACCGATTACCGTCATAAAAAAAAGAAATGCAACAATACCCTTTATCCCGACCCAAAAAGAAAGGGCTGTTGCCAATTTTGCATCACCCGCCCCAAACGCTTTTAACGCAAAGAGGAGAAATGTGAGCGCAAAGACAATGCAACCCACAACAAGATTCCAAAAAAAGAAATCAAGCGGAGTACCGTTTATGACGTCATAACTAACAAACGCAATAAAAGCCCCCATGATAAATGCAGGGATGGCGTTTGGAATTTTCATTCCACGCAAGTCAGTTAGGCACGCAACACCTGCGGCACAAACAACACTAAATATAAATAGATGAAGAATCATGGCTGTATTATAAAAGAAAACACCCGCCTAATAAAGGCGGGCGCTTATCAAGCTAAAACGAGTTAATTAATTAACTACCAGCGGCCTGAAGCTGAGTACTTACATCCGTAAATAGAGCATCAAGATCTCCTCCGAGTGTGAACACCGCACCAGCAATAACAACTGCGATACCTGCCGCAATCAGTCCATATTCAATCGCTGTCGCACCGTCTTCTTTTGCTAAGTAAGCTTGGGCCGTTGTGTATAATTTAGTAAGCATATTTGTTCTCCTTAAAGATTATTTATTCGATTTTTGTAAGAGCGTTCCTAACCACTACCTATTCAGGATACGTCATAAGAGTCTAACGAATCGTTAAAAGAAGATAAAGCTTTATCTTTTTATTTTCATAATTAATTCATATGCTTATGAATTAATTTATATAGATATTTATCTAAAATTTTAATGATTTTTTACTTATCATCTTTACTAGGAAGCAAGAAGCCATTCACATCGAGACGATAGACACCAGTCACCTCAACACCCCAGCGCTCAACCATCTCTTCTTTTTGTTTTCGAATTGACCTGAGCTTTGACTTTCCACTTTGCACCATAACAACCGCAACAGCCATCGACACACCCCACTCCACCGCATAGCCAGCGATTGCTCCAGAATACATGATACTTATACTTGTCGGAGATATTATCTCCCATGCAGTCGTCAAACTATGATCTGAAGACACAAGCTCTAGCCAGTAATAAAAACAGGCTGAGAAATTCAAGCACCCTACCGTCATTGCCTTCAATTGCTGTTTCGTCTTATCAATAAAGTACGCAGCAATTGAAGGCATCATCCCAACGAAGAGAAGTAATGTTGTTGGCATCACGGCAATAGCAACAACAGCAATCAAGATAATTGTTATAATTTTTTTCATACTACGCCCCTCATCCTCCGACCAACTTGTCACCAAAAGACACTAACAACAGGATCATCACAATAACAAACGATGTCGTCGCAGAGACAATAGAGGCAACCTCTCGTCCTGCACCTTGTCCATATTTTTTATTATGTTGAATATTATAATCCAATATTTTTTCCTGCCTGAGTAGCCCTTGATACGAATTCATGGCGAAAGCATAGGAATCTTGATCCTGCCTTAATGCCGTTTCCTTTTCAAACAATGTTGCAATCGCAACGATATCGCCGTTGTTTGCTATTTTCTTTAACTGTCCTGCAACATTTTTTCTTAGGTCCCGATCATGTAATCTGCTTAAAAGGGCCTTTGAGAGATTATCAACAATCCAATTTGATATGCCTACAGCCTTACCCATATTTGAGCGCAACTGAATAGTGGCGAGCATTCTTAATGTCGCCAAGGCTTTCAAATGTTCCGTTTTAGAATTTATATCCATCAGGTAGGCATCTATGAGTTGACTATCCCTTACGGAGAGAAACGACGCGGAATGACGATCAATGATTTTATCTGGCGCACACCCGTCTATACACATATCATTTAACGCGAGGAAGTAATCCTCTGGTGTTTTCAAGTAATAACCATCAAACAAGGGACTTAAACACGGCGCTTCCTCGCACAAAATGTAAACACACCTCTCTACGCCGTAGCCAAAACCTTGTTGCTTTAAACTCATCCTACAAGATTCCAGATCCGCCAAGATCACGGCTTCATCGACAGCGCCTCGCTCCTGATGTTCTATCCAAAAAGGAATGAGACTGATATCCATCAGCTCCGCATAGGACGATAACTCTTCGCGTTTTGCCGCGGATTCCCCAATGCTCAGACCAATTCCATCTGGTAAAAACTTAACTTCCTTATAGAAAACGGCTGAGCCATTGTTAAGCATAAGTGCTACTTGCGCGACCTTACGCTCCATAAATCCTGGCTTTTGCCCGTATTTATCAGCATCCGCAAACGCAATTTGCATATGCGCCTTTAGCGCAGGGTTTGCAACAGAGCGATCTATCCATTTTGATAATTCACCCCCCGTTATCAACTGATGTGCGTCTGCAATATTATTTTCAAAATCCAATGCTAAGATTTCAGGGCGAACATATGTCTTCCCGCAGAAAGGCAAAGGACGGTTTGCATTCAACCTTTTTATACCCCCTTGCTTCGGTCCAATTCTGTGACCCTCTACCCACATAAGCACATCTTCCAATGTCCAACGCTGTCCAGGGTCATCCTGAAGCATTCCACGCAATGCATTTAGGAAGTAAACATCAATGCGATTATCTCCTACAACAGCCTGATATGAGCTTTGTGTCATTTTGGATTCGAGAACCTCGCGCGCTGTTTGTCCATCACACGGGTCTGTTTTTCTTAACAAAACAGAGAGCAATACACCTAAACTGTAGATCTCATCCTCAAAAACACCACGCCCTCGACCTATGGGGGAAACGTTTGCACGGTGGATAGGAAGATATAATGCGGGCATTGCATAAGAAAACGGTACAGATAAACACTCACCAATCAATACTTCCGAAATAGCCTCTCCACCACCAATTTCATCAACACCAAACGGTGCGAAAACATTTCCTGCATGTAAAGACCCATGAATAAGGTCTCCAGCCTTCAGATCCTCAAGCATTTCGACTAAGCTGGGAAGAATCGTATTCTTTACAAGTTCTGGGCGCATATTTAACGCAAGAGAATCTCCTTCTTTCCACAAAGGCGCCCCATAAATATTTTCAAAGACAAAAATATACTTTTGTTCTGGCAATAGATTTTTTGTCTTCTTGGAAAGATCCGACACACCCGAGGCAATAAGATCCGCCATATATTGACTACGTATTGATATATACTTTGCCGCGGCACCTGTCCTAGGGAACAAATCCTTATCACAAAAAACTGCGAAGAGGTTTTCGCCCCGTCGCCCTTGCGCGCGACACGCACTCAGATTAGCCGGTGCCAAATGTGGCAACTGCTCAAACGGAAATATCTCAACACCCCCCTTAAATATAAAGGAAGTCGATGAACCGCGTTCTTCTTTTTTTATTTCTTGATCTTGATTTTTATCTTGATCAGAGGTTTCTTCAGACATTAGGGAACCCTATCCGACATAGGAAAATATTATTTTTCTTATTCTATGACGAAATGAGTCAGATGTAAAACGCCTAAAATCAATTAAGGCTGAAAGGGATCAGTTACCAAGATTGTATCATCCCGCTCAGGACTTGTTGAAAGCATCGCAACAGGTGCACCAATAAGCTCCTCTACACGGCGTACATATTTAATAGCTTGCGCAGGAAGATCTTTCCAGCTTCTTGCCCCGTAAGTCGTATCAGACCAGCCTTCTACTGTTTCATATATCGGCTTTACATTTTCCTGATCTGCCTGCCCTGCGGGATAATAATCAATGACTTGGCCATCAAGCTCATACCCAACACATATTTTAATTTCATCCATACCGTCAAGAACATCAAGTTTTGTAAGCGCAATCCCGTCAATCCCAGAAATTGTTATGGCTTGCTTTACCATGACAGCATCAAACCAACCACAACGACGCTTACGTCCAGTTGTTGTTCCGAATTCGTGACCTTTTTCGCCCAAGTGCTGTCCTACTTCGTTTTCCTGTTCTGTTGGGAACGGCCCTGAACCAACACGCGTTGTGTAAGCCTTTGTGATTCCGAGCACGTATTGCACTGATTTTGCGCCCATGCCCGAACCCGTGGCGGCTTGAGAAGCGACAATGTTTGACGATGTTACAAATGGGTACGTGCCATGATCAACATCCAACATAATGCCCTGCGCACCCTCAAACAGAATACGAGAGCCTTCTTTTTGCTTCTGATCCAGCACTCTCCATACAGGCTGTGCGAAAGACAGAATTTTATCAGACACATCTTCAAGCTTTTCGTAAATACTCGCAGGAGATATTTCTTCCGCACCAAGCCCCTTTAACAGAGCATTATGATGGTCCATCAAGCGCTCAAGCTTTGCCTTCAGTAAGTCTTTGTCTTTTAAATCACAGATCCGAATTCCACGACGTGCAATCTTGTCTTCATAACAAGGTCCTATTCCACGCTTGGTCGTTCCTATTTTTCCCTTACCACGGGCAGCTTCTAAGGCAACGTCCATCGCAGAGTGCACAGGCAATATAAGGTGTGCGTTATCCGCAATCATCAAGTTATCAGGAGAGACATCCACGCCCTGATCTTGAATTGTTTTGATTTCTTGAAACAGCGCCCAAGGATCTATCACCACACCGTTGCCAATTACAGACTGCTTATTCTTACGAACAATGCCTGACGGTAGTAAATGAAGTTTATAGACTTTTCCATCTATGACGAGCGTATGTCCTGCGTTATGCCCGCCTTGAAAACGCACAACAACATCTGCGCGAGAAGACAACCAGTCAACAATCTTTCCTTTTCCCTCGTCACCCCATTGGGAGCCAACAACCGCTACATTCGCCATAATCTATCCTTTATTAAGTATAAAATGATTTTATTTTTATTGAGTGATTTAGTCTTACGATGCTTTTGATAGTTTTTCTATCATTTCGCACACATCATTCACAACAGATTCAACAAACGCCTGATCTTCACCTTCGGCCATCACGCGAATGACAGGTTCCGTTCCAGATAGACGCACAAGCATCCGCCCTGTGTTTTCTAAAGCTTTCTCAGCCTTTTCAATCTCTTGTAGTATTTCTTTATTCTCAAGCGGTTTAAAATTTCCGTAATGAACATTTTTAAGAACCTGCGGAAGAGGCTTAAAGACAGAGAGTATTTCACTCGACAGCTTATCTGAATCTTTTAAGATAGACAGCACTTGAAGTGCCGCGAGCGTTCCATCACCTGTTGTTCCAAAGTCAGAGAGAACAAGATGACCAGATTGCTCTCCGCCAAGGTTATAATCACCTTCACGCATAGCTTCTACAACAGGACGATCCCCGACAGGTGTTCTTAATAACTTTATATTCTGCGTTTCCAGAAATTTTTCCAAACCAAGGTTCGACATGACCGTTGCAACCACCGTGTCTTTATTGAGCATACCCTCTTTCTTGCTCTGTACCGCAAGCAACGCCATAATCTGATCTCCGTCAATGCGCGTGCCCTTCTCGTCAACCACAATCAAGCGATCCGCATCACCATCCAAGGCAATTCCCACATCAAACCCATGATCAACAACTGCCGTTTGCAGGCGTTGTGTTGCCGTCGCACCATAACCATCATTAATATTTCTGCCATTTGGTTTATTCCCAATGGTAATTACATCGGCTTCAAGCTCCCACAGAATTTGAGGCGCCACTTTGTATGCCGCGCCGTTAGCACAATCCACAACGACCTTTAAACCCTCCAAGCTTTTTCCTCGTGGAAAACTTCGCTTAATATATTCAATATAACGCCCAGTTGCATCATCCAAACGCTTTGCCTTACCTACCTGATCAGGGGCAGGAAGCTCTTTATCTGTAATTTCCTTATCTATTTGAGCTTCAATCTTAACCTCAAGCTCATCCGACAGCTTATAGCCATCCGCGCCAAAAAACTTTATTCCATTATCTTGGAATGGGTTATGAGAAGCTGAAATCATCACGCCCATATCTGCACGTAAAGAACGCGTTAACATTGCAATACCTGGCGTTGGAATAGGGCCAACAAGAATTACATCCAGCCCCATTGCCGTAAACCCTGCTGCCATCGCCTGCTCAAGCATATAACCAGACAACCGCGTGTCCTTTCCGATAACGACACGGTTTTGGTGTTGCCCATTTCGTTCGCTTTTAAGCACAATTGCTGCGGACATTGCCACTTTTAATGCCATGTCTGCTGTCATTGGAAAGCGATTCGCTGTTCCACGGATGCCATCTGTTCCAAAATATTTTTTTGTCATTTTTATCTAGACCTTATTCACTACTGGTAGTTACTGGTGATCGTTACTGGACTTTGTACCAGAAACGCCTCAAAAGGGAAAGAGTCCCCTTATAACACAAAATCAAACCCACTCTATCTTTGCTATGATACGCCCTATCACCGTGCTGTCTTTTAATTCCAAAATTACAGGGTCATACCCTTTTTTCTTGGCCGTCAGCTTAACCGATGAAGGGGTACTTTGCGGAATATACTCACATTGTCTAATAATCTCTCCCATTCCATCAGAAACCAGAAAGACCCCCGGAGGCGAGGGTTTAATTGATGAAACATCAACCAGAACATACTCCCCTGCTTTAAAATCAGGACTCATTGCATCCTCTTCAACTTTAAACGTACGGATTTGCTTTGCATTGGCAGATGTTTTTTCACGCATTAAGTTTGCAGGAATGACCCAATCATTTTTTGAAGAAAAACCACCATCATGCATACCATCGTCTGCAATTTTCTTCCCTAAAGGTTTGATGACATAAGCACCAGCAGAAACACCCAACGCGCTCTTTCCATCAGAAGGCATACCGAAAAACTTACGCATTAGAATATATTCTTTTGCCTTTATTTCCCGCCCTCCAGCAAGCACTTTACTGATCGCAGGTGCTTCAAGATTTAGCGCACGCGCCAAATCTGCCTTTTTCTTTTCTGGGTGTAGTGCAAACTGAGCTTCAAGCCATTTTTTATCCATTTTTATATTATAAATGTTGAAAATAGAAATAATATTTCTAATATAGAAACTAATCGCCTAAACTTTCTATAAGGGAAATATAAAATGAGAAAACGTCCCAACAAAATTTTTGCACGTAATTTAAAATGCGTAAGGACCAGCCTTTTTATGAGTCGCGCAGAAATGGCAAATTTTCTGGATGTTTCATACCAACAGATACATAAGTACGAGTCAGGCATCTCGCACATCCCCCTTAACCACATCTACAACATTTCTCAGAAATTTGACGTAGACTATGATGTTTTTTTTGAAACCTCAGAACAGGAAAACTGGGAAGACCAGCTTGCTCAAAAGATAATATTCCTTCCAGACCACATTAGTCGCAAACGCGTTATTAAATCTATACGCGCTCTGGTTGACTCCTAAATAATCCGATATATATAATTTTCTCGATTAATGGAAAGTGAGTTTTTATATGTCATATGATTTCGATTTATTTGTAATTGGTGCAGGATCAGGCGGAGTGCGAGCTTCACGTATTGCAGCAGGACACGGCGTTAAGGTTGGGTTGGCCGAAAAACAATATTTGGGCGGGACATGCGTAAATGTTGGTTGCGTGCCAAAAAAACTTATGACATTTGCGGCTTCTTACGCACATCACTTTGAAGATGCAAAAGGTTTCGGCTGGAATGTTGGCGCACGCACCCATGATTGGGGCACCATGATTTCTTCCAAGAACAACGAGATAGAGCGCTTAAACACAATTTACAAAAAAATGCTCACAAATGCAGGAGTTGATCTTATTTGGGGAGAAGCCAAGCTTGTTGATGTGCATACGGTTTCCGTTGCTGGCAAGGCCTATACAGCAGAGCGTATTCTTCTCGCGACTGGCGGCCGCCCAAGTATTCCAGATATAGAAGGCGCCCGCGAACATGCCATCACATCCGACGATGTGTTTTTTTTGGAAGAACTTCCTAAGCGCGCAATTGTTGTTGGTGCGGGCTATATTGCTGTTGAATTTGCAGGAATCTTTGACCGCCTTGGTGCAGACGTTACCCTTATCCATCGCCGTGACGAACTTCTAAACACAGGATTTGATTCTGACGTTATTGAGTTTTTAGCGGATGAAATGAGAAAACAAGGCATAGACCTTAAGCTCTCCACACAAGTGACCAAAGTAGAAAAGCAGGGTGATGAATATCACGTCACGCTGTCCTCTGGTGAGATTATTATTGGAGATCAAGTTCTATTTGCCACGGGGCGTTCACCAATCACGCGCGAGCTTGGACTTGAAGCTGTTGGTGTAAAAATGACCACACGTGACATGGTTATCGTCAACAAAGATGATCAAACAAACATCCCTTCTATCTATGCCGTTGGGGACATCACAGACCGCATGGCGTTAACGCCCGTGGCGATTGGTGAAGGGCATGCCCTTGTTGATCGTTTATACGGTGGAATGCCTAATCGTTATATTTCATACGACAATATCGCAACAGCAGTATTCTCGAACCCACCAATTGGCACTGTTGGACTTACACATACGCAAGCAGAACAACAATTTCCAAATGATATAGATATTTATAAATCTCAGTTTGGTTCGATGCGCTTTTCACTTGCGGATCGGAATGAAAAAACATTGATGAAGCTGATTGTTCAACGGAGTACAGACAAAGTTCTCGGGCTTCACATGGTTGGACAAGACGCGCCAGAGATTACGCAAGGCTTTGCCGTTGCACTCGTTGCAGGGGCAACAAAAGCAGACTTTGACAAAACGATTGGAATCCACCCAACAGCGGCAGAAGAGTTTGTAACAATGCGAACAAAATCTTCCTGATAACTCTCATTTCATGGTGGGATAAATTGCGGGTTTGTGGTTATATACGCGCATGAAGAAAACGCCGTTAACAGATTCTCATCTTTCCCTTAATGCAAAAATGGGTGAATTTGCAGGATATGACATGCCTCTCTACTATGAGCTGGGTGTCAAAGCCGAACATCTATGGACACGAGACAAAGCAGGTATATTTGATGTATCCCATATGGGACAAGTCCTTATCGAAGGGGAACATGCCCGAGACTTCATAGAACGCATCACGCCATCATCATTTGAAAAAACACCTGTGAACATGGCCAAATACACCGTCCTTACGAACGAAGATGGTGGATTTGTTGATGATCTGATTATTACCAAACTTTCTGAAACCAAATTCTTTACCGTAATCAACGCAGGGTGCAAAGACAAAGACATTAAATGGATCACATCTCACCTTCCCGATGGCGTTGAGCTTACGCAGCTTGAAGACCGCGCATTAATCGCGCTCCAAGGTCCAGATTCAGAACGTGTCCTCACAGAAACTCTTGCGCTTGACCTTATCGCATTGAAATATATGCGTATGGTACAAGTTGATGAACTTTACATCTCTCGCCTTGGCTATACAGGCGAGGATGGCTTTGAGATAAGCGTTCCGTCCGAATATGCCCCTGCATTGTGGGAGAGACTGCTAGAGCATAAGCTTGTGAAGCCTATTGGCCTGGCGGCGCGTGATTCTCTGCGCCTTGAAATGGGTTACCCGCTTTATGGACATGATATTGATGCAACGACGACCCCTGCGGAAGCTGATATTACTTGGGTTATGGGCAAAAAAATAAACACTGGGTTTATCGGTGCAGACAAAGTTTTTGATCATATTGAGAACAGTGTTTCAAGAAAGCGTATTGGCTACAAGCTCACAGGCAAAGGCATTGCCCGTGAAGGCGCGGAAATTCGAAACACAAATGACGAAAAAATTGGTGATGTAACAAGTGGCGGA
>JQIA01001632.1_pt1 | contig 12039 bp, 8 predicted proteins | sample 811431 | NCBI WGS metagenome assembly JQIA01 (sample SAMN02998118, study PRJNA258478) | marine sediment metagenome | biome: marine; feature: seafloor; material: sediment; isolation source: oil-polluted sediment collected from 3 locations (0.5 km, 0.7 km and 0.9 km)... | place: USA: Gulf of Mexico ... | reverse complement strand
ACAGTTAAAACAAGAGTTTTTCATGCAAAAAAGGCACTCAAAGAGGTGCTGGAAAAACGGAAGATCACTAGCTATGGCATATAAAGACAACGATATATCGGATTTGATTCCCGATTACTGTAACAATCGCCTGGACGCAAGAGAAAAAGCTGATTTTGAAAGCCTTCTCCAGGAGGATCGTGAGCTCTTGGATAAGTGCAACGATTTTCAAGAATTTCAAGAACTGTATCGCGGGATCGACCCTGCCGAGCCATCACCATCAGATGCAATTTTCAACCAGATATCCAGCGAGATCACCGCCCATCAAAAAGTAAAAAGTGCAGCACCCGCGCAGCCCAACCGTCTGGCAGAGTCCATACGCTCTTACTGGCAGCAGATTCGTGAATCCGTAACAATGCCGTGGATGCTTGCCACTGCGCAGGCTGTGGTAATTGTCCTATTACTGATACCTGCTCCTCAGCAAAACAAATATTCAACCCTGAGTGCAAGTGAAGTAGCAGCAAATGCTAAGCAAATTGGTATTAACGTGGTCTTTCAGCCACACGCTGTAGAATCTGATATCCGCAGGCTGTTGCACTCCATCCAGGGATCAGTCAGCAGTGGGCCCAGCCGTGAAGGGCGCTATGTGGTCAGTATCAGCAGCCAGAGTAACCTTGATAAGGCTATACAGATATTGAAACAGTCAACAATTGTATTGTTTGCTGAGCCAGTTTCTTAGGGCTGCATATTCAATTCTTTATTGTTCTGGCAAGGTATGGTTTACTACTTATTATTAGTTTCATTCTCCTCCCACTACTGAAAACGCCCGTCAGGGATGTCGCTACAGGCAACATGGTGATACCTATGATAAACCGCTCCAATTCGGGACACGTCATCAACGCAGCAAAACTATTCATTATCCTGCTCTTCTGCTCCGCCACGCCCCTGGTTGTGTTTGCGCAATCAGATATCCAGGGTAATGTCATCAACGCTCCCACCAAAATTGAAAATAGCGTCAATATTGCAGCAGGAAAAGACAACAAGGCTAGTCAATTTTCTATTGCACTGAAAAATGCAAGGATAAGTGGCTCTGTTGTCAACAGCGCGAAGAACAAGACTGCGGTGAACGTTGCTGCCGGCAAGAGAAACGTTGCAAACCAGTCAGCAATTATCATTAAAAACTCCAGGATAAGCGGCAAGCTGATCAACTCTTCTGTTGGCAATTCAAAAGTGAATATGGCCCTCGGCACGGATAATAAAGCCGACCAGGGAAGTGTACGAATAGAAAACAGCAGAATTCGCAGTACTGTGATAAACTCGTCCACCGTACAGCAAAGCACCAACATGGCCAAGGGAAACAGTAATTCAGCATCTCAAGCGGCAATCGTCATGGGTGGGACACAGGTGAGCGGTATAGCCGTTAATGATGCTTCAGGACAGGACGCCATTAACGTCGCTGTTGGTTATAAAAATGAAGCGAATCAATCGTCCATTGTTGTTGATGGAGATCAGGCCGAAAACGAGTCCCTCGTAACTATGCCGCAAAACACTTTCCATACGGATTCAGGCAGCAAGGGGCAAACGAGGGGCAACATACTTCCCAAGGCCAGGACGGGGCAAGAGCGTAGTATTTTGCCATATACAGACAGAAGAGCACAGGATTCAAAGAAACGGAATGTTGCCCAACATGTTCCTGGCCAGGTTGTTTTTCTGGTTGATAATGACAAGAATGGTCTCGCCAGCCTCTACCGGATTACCCAAGAGTACCATCTCAATGTCGTTGAAAAAACAGTCCTGAAATCCCTCAACCGCATCATGGTGGTTTCTGCCACGACAGGGGATGCAGCAGAGATTACCGAGGCACTGAAAAATGAATCCGGTGTATATAATTCACAACCCAATTATGTCTTTGTAACCATGGGCCAGCAAGATCCACTGAGCCCCATGCAGAATCTGGTCTCTATGCTCGATTTGCAGGAAGTACATGGCAAGGTCAGTGGGAAAAATATCATCGTGGCCATTGTTGACACTGGTGTAGAGATAGGCCATCAGGACCTGCGCGCACGTATCATCGGATACCAAAATTTCGTATCGGGCAGCACCTACCAGGGTGAGATACACGGTACCGCAGTTGCTGGAATCATTGGTGCCGATAAAAATGAATACGGCATTGTCGGTATTGCTCCAGATGTGTCTTTGCTGGCGCTGCGGGCCTGCCGTCAGATAAATAAAATGTCGGCCAAGGGAGAATGTTTCTCGACATCCCTGGCCCGGTCTCTGGATGCCGCTATTTCATCCAATGTGGATCTGGTGAATTTGAGCCTAGGAGCACATGTCAACGATACCCTGCTGAGCATGATGATTCATAGTGGTCATGAGAAAGGAATTATTTTTGCAGCTCCAGTGGGCAATGACCCCGCAGCAGAAAACATTGCATTTCCCGCTTCGCACGACGAGGTGATAAGCGTTGCGGGTCTGGATGAGCGTGGCAATCCGCTGCCAAACAAGCGACTGGCATCAATGGCAGACGCAGTGGCCCCGGCAACACATCTTTTCGTAACGACACCTGGTAATAGTTATAATTTCATCGACGGCACCTCTCTGGCAAGTGCCTCCATTTCCGGTATTATTGCTCTCTCAATGGAAAAAAAAACTGTTCAGAATCCACTCTGCCTCCCACGCTTCAATAGTAATGTCCCCTGGCCCAAACAAGTCTTTTCATGCCTTGGTTTATAGACCAGCTCTGCATTGCCCGGCTGATTGGAGTGAGGGATATCTTCAAAGGATTTAAGGAGACAAAAAAGCAGACGCTTATGGTTTTTCGATTGCTTTTGAACCGAAAGCACACTAACCCCATAAACGGGAAATTCATTGCGGGATTCAGTATAATGCCCCTTGAGGGTAATCAGTTACTCGTAATCAGAATTTATGCCCTGGTATTATTGGGTGTTTACCTGTTTTTTATTACAGTGTTTCTGGAGTAAGGTACTAAAAGGTATCACTCTTCATCACATAAAGATCTACAAATTTCAGACAGAGCAGAGCTTGGAGTATGACCAGACAACTCTCAATAATGGAAGAAGTAAATATTCCCAAAGACATTCCACTCGCTGAGGCATGCCGCCCAACCGGGATAAACGACATTAAGGGTCAGGCAACTCTACTCACCGAGGGAGCAACTCTACGAGTCATGATTGAAAATGATGCGTATAGCTCTTTCATTCTCTGGGGACCTCCTGGCTGTGGTAAAACAACCATTGCCAAATTAATAGAAAAACAGACTAAACATACATTTTGTTCGTTCAGTGCAGTAATGAGTAAAATCAGCGAAGTCAAACAACTAATGGAACGAGCCAGGTTCCTTCACCACACTGAGAACCGGAAGACTATAATCTTCGTGGACGAAATCCACCGTTTCAATAAATCTCAGCAAGATGCCTTTTTACCCTATGTTGAGTCAGGCGCAATCATCCTCATTGGAGCAACCACAGAAAACCCATCTTTTGAAGTGATTGCTGCTCTTCTTTCAAGATGCCATGTCTTTGTACTTGAAGGATTAAGTGATGAAGATATTGGTGCAATTGTGATCAAAGCACTGAGTGCAATTCCAAAAGAATTAACTCTTTCCTCAAATGCTGTCAAACTCCTCTGCCAAAAGGCAGGTGGTGATGCAAGACGAGCACTCAATGATCTCGAGGTAATCTGTCGCTATGCGACTACAGGCTCAGAGATAACGGAGGAGATTGCGGGTAAATCTCTCAATAGTCGTTCTCTTTTCTACGATAAGAGGGGAGAAGAGCATTTTAATCTTATTTCCGCCTTTCAAAAATCCATACGAGGAAGTGATCCTCAAGCTGCCCTCTACTGGCTCGCAAGGATGCTTGAAGCGGGTGAAGACCCACTCTATCTCACCAGAAGATTGGTACGCATAGCAACCGAGGATATTGGCTTGGCAGATCCCCAGGCAATAGTTCAGGCAATTGCCATAAAGGATGCCGTTCATTTTCTCGGTATGCCGGAGGCCAACACTGCACTCAGCCAACTGACTATTTATCTCGCCACCGCCCCAAAAAGTAACTCTGTCGAAGTAGCCTATGACAATGCCAAAGCAGATGCGGTAACCACAAGCCACCATAAGGTTCCACTTTCGATTCGTAATGCACCCACAAAATTGATGAAAGATCTTGGCTATAACAGAGGCTATCGCTATTCACACGAATATGATAACAACTATAGCTACCAGAATTATTTCCCCGAAACCATGGAGGAAAAAGAATACTATTCTCCCTCTAAATTTGGTTTTGAAAAGGAAATAAAGAAGAGACTTGACTGGTGGCAAGGCCTGAAAAAATCACAGAACAAAGGGGAAAAAGAGAAATAAAAACAACCTTAAATTCCTTCTTCGCAGAGAATTCTCAATTCTTCTTTCAAAACCATGGGTTGCCACCACCAACAACACCCTAACGACCAAAGCACTCACCCCTGCCTTGCTTTTTGAACATAGAATCGTTACAATATTGACTAAGACGCTCTCAATATGATCATATTTTTTCCTATGAAAAGCTCACCATATTGCAACTCATTATGGTAACCCTCAAGATTGGAGGAAAAATGAATAAACGACAATTCCAACGGGTGACGGCACCCCATTTAACCGCAGATATCTCAGATGGACATGGCTTTTTTTCGGGTCACGTAAAAGATGTATCACGATTTGGACTTAAGCTGGATGGCGTTCATCATCGACTGCGAGAGGAAACCAAACAGCTTTCAATCATAGTCTCAGGCCAGGGACAAAATTTTAAAATCAGAGCACTTCCCCGATGGGTTCACAAGCAATCTTACAGCAAAAACCTCGGCGTAGAAATTCTTAATGTGCCAATAGGGTGGACAGAATTCGTGATGAATTTTGAGCCGGAAACAAAGATGAGTAAAGGACAGATATCAATCTAGAAATCTACGGCTACGACAAGAATATTCTGAGAATAGGCGTCTCATCTTTTTTTCCCTTCAATTGAAGACCTGGGACGCTTTTCTCTCTCACTGACAAAGAAGGTCGTGCATATTCCGCCTATCTCAATTACCATTCTGACAAAGAATGCCCAGCCCCCCTACCCAGACCGATTATTGAACCTGTAATATTTTCATTATACATTACAAAAAAACATGAATTTTTTTTACGAAAAAGTTACCTACATTTTCGATCCTCTTCACCACTATTGGGAACATGAAAATGTAATCAAAAGAACCTCCTTTTGCCTTGTCATCTTTTTTATTGCCAGCCTTGTCGCAATTGAACTCAATCGACAAAACTGGCTTCCCGAAGCCCTGTCATCTATTCTTCCACTGAATCACTTCCTCGCTATCCACGCTGCCTTCACCGTGGTTTTGATTCTCGAAGTTATCAGTCTCGTTTTCACAATTCCATGCTCGTTCAGTAAATCTGTCGGCAAACAATTTGAAATTCTTTCTCTTATTTTACTAAGGAATGCATTTAAAGAACTCTCAAAATTCCCGGAGCCTATAATCTTTGAAGGGAATAGAGATGCGACACTTTACATACTCTCTGACGGTTTTGGAGCACTTCTCATTTTTGCACTTCTGGGGTACTACTATATCATTCAAAAGCGTGGTGCCGATGACAGAATGAAACCCACAGATCTTTATAGCTTCGTAGCGGCCAAGAAAGCTATTGCTCTGATTCTGTTGGCGGTTTTTGCATACATGGGTGTGGGAAGCGCTATCGCCACAATCTCCGGGACCCCGCATACTACAGATTTTCTTTTCAGCTTCTATACTCTTCTCATCCTTGCCGACATTTTGGTGGTGCTTATCTCCCAATGTTATCAACCATCATTTTATGCTGTTTTTAGAAACTCAGGTTTCGCACTCTCAACTCTCATAATCCGGATAGCTCTGGGAGCCCCACCCTACATCAACGTCCTCCTTGGTCTCGCAGCAGCAAGTTTTGCAATCCTACTCACCATTATCAGCCAAACATTATTTCTGAAAAAAGATACACCGCCAGGGTGACCCTATTACAACGAGAAGAATAAAAAAACTGAAGGAGAGGCGAGGCGGCCGGACACTAGCTACAGCCAGACCCCTGGGATTTGAAAACCACATTGTGGACAGCAACCTTCAACAAGCGACATGTTCTCAATGCGAAAACCATACCTGCTAATAGTTGTAACCCCACAGCCCGGGCAATTGGTATCTTCCTGACCAGACCCTGGTCTATTCCCCGCATAGACGAACGCAAGACCATTATCAAGTCCAATTTGACGTGCCTTTTGCAAAGTCGCCAGCGGAGTTGGCGGGATGTCGCTCATTTTATAGGCTGGATAAAAACCGCTTACATGCCACGGTATCGTCCTATCAACGGATGCCAGAAATTGTGCTATCTGGGTGAGTTCACGATCCGAGTCATTGAGTCCTGGAATTACCAGGGTGGTAACTTCCACCCACACCCCTTTCTCTTTTAGCAGCGCAATATTATCCAGAACAGGTTGCAATCTCGCGCCACAAAACTTTTTATAGAATTCGTCACTAAAGGACTTTAAATCGACATTGCAGGCTGAGAGAAGTGGGGCAAGATGATCCGTAGCATTCCGACTCATATATCCATTTGAAACAAATATGTTTTTCAACCCATTTTCTGCGGCCAGGGTGCAGCAGTCATATGCAAACTCAAAGAAAATTGTCGGTTCAACGTAGGTGTAGCTAATAGAGCGGCACCCTTTTTTAAGAGCCATCGCTACTATATCTTCGGGTCTTCTCTGGACTCCCGAAGAAAGAACATCCTCATTTCTCTTAATCTGTGAGATGCTGGAATTTTGGCAATGATCGCAACGAAAATTGCAACCCAAAGTTGAGATTGAGTAGGAGAGTGTACCGGGAACTACATGAAACAGAGGTTTCTTTTCAACAGGATCCACACTTTCCGCAACAATCCTGCCATAAACAAGGCTCACGAGACGCCCGGCTACATTTTCCCGAACCCTACATATGCCTCGCTGCCCATCTTTCAGTGAACATCCGTGGGCACACAAGTGACATACAACAGAGCCATCTTCCTGTATAGAACAGAGACCGCCAAGTTTACTGGAAAGTTCTTGTTTATCTTCTGCCATGTAAGAGAATTAGTTTCGCTGTCCCTAATTTTTCCGGAGTACTACTCCAGCAAAATCCCGTAGCGATTTGAAGAATACTTTTTTTTTCGAGGTTGAAAAGACTATCTCTTTTGAGAAAAACATTTTGCTATCGTCTGTGAACACTAATTTTCTCTGCGCATTATTTGCCGTATTAATAATACCTTCCATATGCCATTTTTTCATTGGTCCCCCCGTAATACAATACCTTACTGACAAACCACTTTTCCTCTACACCATTACCCAAAGGTTATCACAATTTTTCATCGAAAGTCAAACTGACAATCAAGCGACAAAAAGTCAGGCACACGAAGAAGACAGACCCTATACCCCACCGATATTACGATTAATACTCAAGACATTGAGAGCATTTCACTTTTACTCTCAATGTGTATATCAGAGCAGAAAAGGAGAGGGAACCCCATGAAAGAAATGGCAAATTTCAGCGCCAAAATTTATTTCCCTTCCACCCATTTATTATCTAAAAAAAGATAATATGGTGAAAAGTTTTTCTTGTAATTCATCGCTGAAACATTGTGGATTAAATAGCCAAGGTAGAGGTGATCTACGCCCCATTCCTGACAGATATTTACAAGATTACAGATATTCAATGTTCCAAGACTTCGTTTTGACTCATCGGGATCAAAATAAAAATATACAGCATTGACCCAATTTGAACCGATATCAATGATGGAGACTCCAACCAAACGATCTCCTATTCTAAATTGTAGTTGGGCGCTGTTTACAATGCTATTGAGAAAAAAATCTCTATAGTAGCCAACTGCATTATTGTTTTCTTTCGGGTACCGGGCTATTAAAAATTTTTCACACAGCTCCAGTGCATCTTTTGAAGCTCTCAAAGGTAAGAGAGTTATGGTGAGATCAGTGTTTTTTTTTACTATTCTTTTCTGACTTCTGCTTGGAATAAAATCAGTAGTGTGCAATCTCAATGGGATACACGCAGAACACTCTTTACAACGCATATGGTACAGACAATTGCCATTTCTCCTGTATCCGGCTGCCAGAAAGAGCTCCATAACACGTTCACCGAGAGGAGCAAACGAAGCCTGATGAAAGGTGGCTTGATACGGCAATCCATAAGGACAGTCTATCTCAATATCCACAAACAGATGCTCAATTTTAGCCTGTAAAGCCGAAAATTCTGCCCGACAGAAGTCATCGTATGTATGTTCAATATTTTTCAACTCTCCATTCCTCAACCGCCACAAATGCTATTAGTCATTGCTCTCATTCTATGCATTGAATGGAATTGTGATCCCAGACTTCTTTTCCCTGAACTTCACATGTGTACTCACACGGACAAAGATTGCTAAAAAGAACGCTCTCTGATTTTGCACCATCACACTTCAAAACAAACGGTTCATCAAGACGAACATGACGGATATATTTTCCTTTTTCAACCAAAGACTGTTCTGCAAGCCAACTCCAGTCAAGAAAATCCTTTTCTTCTTCTGATCGGCCATTCTCATCTTCGGTTATGGTGAGATACGGTATCCCAAGAGATGTAATATTTTGAAAAAAGTGTGACCCCTGGGAGGGGTCAGCCTTAATATTCTCATTACGAACCTCAATAATTGCAGTTACACCAGATATGTCAGACCACACAACAGGAATGCCGAGCCACGGGTCAGACGACCCCCACCTTCCTGGCCCCACTAAAAGATATGGCCTCTTTTCTTTCTGCAACTTCCTGTTCAATTCACCAATTTCATATCTCATTTCACGGGTTTTTGATGCATCAAAAGATCCTGGCCACACATATATAATATCAGCGATATTCTCAAAAACCCCATGTCCAAGACATTGCGTAGTATAGCAGAAAGAATTTTCAATCTCGTGATCACAAATCTGAACATCAACCTGCTCCCCACCGGTTACCATTGGCCGTATTTGCAAAAAATAGAAAATTGATTTTTCTGGTTTTTTATCTAAGTGAACTGCAAATTCAATTTCAACATCACATCCCATACTCTCTTTTCCAATCCTTAAGAGCTCGCTTAATATTTGGGCTAAGGGATAATTTGAGTATTTTAGTAGCTGAGCAAAGGTTATTATTTTTAGACCGGGAAGACTTATATCTCGCACTCTATTTTCATCTGCAATATAGGTCGATGCAAGCATTGCAACTGGCATTTCGTTCTCGGCCTTCTGCACAGTGCGGAGAACCAGATTTGATTTCGCCCGGTGCAAACAACTGTTCAAACTCATATCAAGTGCATAAAACTGTCTCTGACTATATTTCAACATGTTTTCAACAGAAGAAAACTGTACGAGTTTTTTCGGATGGGCCGGAGAAAACCAGAGGGATTTTTCTCCCTCCACTACCGTTTTTCCAACTCCCAGTGCAATGTGCGCAATGCCCTCTTCCGCTTTCATATCCATCACAGGATAGTAGTTATTAGACTGAGCAACTCCGGAAACGGCTGGATACCAGAAGTTATTATAATTATCTCCAGCTAACTGTTGAATTATTACCGCCATTGAATCTTCCAATCCTTGCCCAGCTGTCTTGGAATAAGCCCTTGGCCCTTCAAACCAAGTAGAGGCATAGACCAGTTTTATTGCACTTTCAAGCTGAGCTAATCGTTCGTTAAAATCGGGATGATTGTTGGCAAGAAAATAGGTGGAGTAGAGACCGGCATAGGGTTTAAATTGCGCATCCTCTAATAAACTTGAAGAACGTACTGAGAGTGGATCTTCAATTTTTTCTAAAAATGCACGCAGTTCCTGTCTGAGCCATGCTGGAAGTGGTGAGTCAATAAAAATATCTGCGATCTGTTCATCAGGAACTGTCTCATCAAAATTAAGGTTATTTTCTGCAACAAAGGCATCAAACCCATCCGCCGTAATTACGCAGGTTCTTGGGATTGTCACCGTAAACTCAGAAAGCACTGAATCTTGACGACAGGCCCCTTGCAAACAGGCCCACATAAAGGCTAATCCACGAGCCTTACCACCCAGTGAACCATCACCAATCTTTACAAAATCCATCACTTCCGGATCATAGTCATCTGCGGAAAATTTGACAACAACACCTTGCTGGCGTAGCTTTCTTAGTGAATGAACCTTATAGACTAGATCCTCACGGATATTATCTAGGTCTTCCATATTAACGATGAAATCTTTATGGAGTCTGCGAGCCAGAATAACTTCGGCTCTTGCCATAACCCAGTTTGAAAAATGGTTCCTGAGTGTGTGGTATTGCAAAGATTCTTTTGGAATTACCCGCAGTTGCTTCTCAAATTCATAGAGGTTGGACGCATGACCGATTGCCGTTTCATCGGGAAGCCTGAAAATAAAATCACCAAATCCCAGGCAATTCAGGAAAAAGTTATGAAGTTCATCTTTAATGAGTGGTGAATTTTTGTCGATAAAAACCGCATTGATCCGTTGAGCACGCAAATTGTTTTCCTGCTCCGAAGAAACCATCAACAACGGTAAATCGCTTATTTCACGCCTCACGTAATTTAAGAAATCGAATCCTGCATCTCCATTCAACACCCCTTCTTTTTGATAGCGTACATCTGAAATCACCCCGAATACATAGGGTTTATAATCCTGATATAATTGCACCGCCTCTTCATAGTTTGTCGCAATAAGGATTCTTGGTCGAGCTTTCATCCGTAACAGACGGTGCCTTTCATTAAGGCTTTCATCCAACACCGACTGGGTCTGTCTCACCACCTCATTATAGATAAGTGGCAGGAATAGTGAGCGATAGAGAGGAGAATCTTCCACATATATAATAACCCTCACCATGGCCCTTTTCGTGTCCTGATCAACATTGAGATGATCTTCAACGTTTTTTATAATTGCCAAGAGAAGATCCGCTTCGCAGCACCAGAGGAAAATTTTGTCGATCCCATGGCTACCGGCTTTATCTGGAAAAGTGGCACGGATATTGTGTGCAACAAGAATCACCGGAATATCAGGTTGAATCTCTTTAATCCCACGCCCTAATTCAAAGGCATCCATCTCTCCAAGATACGGCATGGTGATAACCATATCGAACTGTTTTCTTTCCAGCAGTTTAAACGCCTCGGCTGCTGTAGATACTCTTGTTATTTTGGGTGCCTTGCTTAAATTCAAGCCATGGTATTCATGGATCAACCTGGTCGCAAGACTCCCATCTTCTTCCATGATGAATGCATCGTAGAGACTGGAAACTAAAATAATATCCTGAACCTTATAAGGCATAAGATCATGAAATATCTTAAAATGAGGATCAAACTCTGCAACGGATTGCTCGGAATAAAAAACCATTACTCCTCCCAGGAGAAATTATATTTGAATACGTAGAACTCTTGATATCTAAATGATATATCTATTGTCATAATAATAAAAATAAAATCAACCACTCCAATATCAATTCACCAAAGAGTCAGGCTCGGCTCAACTCGTCTTTTTCGCCACAAAGACATAGACCGTTTGCCCGCAGCCCAACCTTGTGTTACATTGTAGCACTAGTTCGAATTTATCATTAACATTGTGTTGATGAGAAATCCGGGCATGCATATTGTTTTAATCAGCAGACCTTCAATCCTAAAGAGAATCATGGAAAGCAAAGATTTCACTGTCATTCGGAAAAAACTCAAGAAAACACAAAAAGAGCTGGCAACCTTACTGGGAACCTCCTTAAAGGCGGTGTGCAGCTATGAACAAGGGTGGAGATCGGTACCAAGCCATGTTGAGAGACAGTTGATTTTTCTGCTCTCACGGAAGAGAAGAGACGCCAAAAAAGTACAAAACTGCTGGGATCTTAAAAAATGCCCGGAAGAAAAAATGAAGAAATGCCCCGCCTGGGAATTTGATTCTGGGGAATTTTGCTGGTTCATCAACGGCACCATCTGCGACAGTACCACCATGAAGAGCTGGGAAGAAAAAATTA
>JQIA01001631.1_pt1 | contig 12040 bp, 10 predicted proteins | sample 811431 | NCBI WGS metagenome assembly JQIA01 (sample SAMN02998118, study PRJNA258478) | marine sediment metagenome | biome: marine; feature: seafloor; material: sediment; isolation source: oil-polluted sediment collected from 3 locations (0.5 km, 0.7 km and 0.9 km)... | place: USA: Gulf of Mexico ... | reverse complement strand
AGAAATACGGTCAGAAAGGTGCAAGAGCGCGTTTCCAATTCTCAAAGCGTTAAGATTTATATATATGTTAAAAAACATGAGGGAGCAGATATCAATCTGCTCCCTTTTTGTGTTTAAAAAATATTGCCGAACTTAATTATGAAAGTTCTACTCATTCAACCCCCGGTTCGTGATTTTTACTTCACAGCAAAAAGGTCAATTCCCTATGGATTGATTTCTATTGCATCTGTTTTAAGGCAGCATCATTTTGATGTCGCATTGATAGATGCTCTTGCCACCAGTAAATCCAAAGTGATTTCTTTGCCTGAAGAGATGGCCTATCTGAACAATTTGTACGGTAAAGAAGATAATACACCTTTTGCGCTGTTTCATCATTATAGATATTATGGCTATAGTCAGGAGCATATAGGAAACCTGATCAGGAAGTCTGATGCAGATGTTATAGGTATAAGTTCATTATTTTCAGCCTATAGTGATGAAGTGGATGAAATCGCACGGCTTGTGAAAAAGAAGTTGCCGGATAGTCTTGTCGTTGTAGGTGGTCACCATCCGACATCAATGCCGGAAGATGCCATGTCAGAGCCTTCAGTCGATTATGTAATACGGGGAGAAGGAGAGGTCGTGTTGCCGGACCTGTTACTTGCTCTAAAAAAAGGGTTGCCGGTAAATAATATTAAAGGCCTTGTGTTTAGATCTGCCAATGGTGAGATCATAATAAATGATGTGGCGTTAATGGATAAGCCTGATGAATTTCCGGTGCCGGCTACTGACCTGGTAAATCATAAATTTTACAGCCGAAAAAATGGTGCGTCAATGGTTGTGACTGCCAGTCGTGGCTGTCCGATGAAATGCTCCTATTGTTGCGTTGCTTCTCCGGCTTCAATATTTAGGAAAAGATCTGTTGCATCTGTGTTTCAGGAAATAGAACACTCTGTTACAGAACATGGTGCACGGTTTATTGATTTTGAAGATGAAAATCTGACATTTGATAAAGACTGGTTTTACAGGCTGATGAGGCGAATCAATGACTCTTTTTCTGATTTGAATCTTGAATTGCGGGCAATGAATGGCCTGTTTCCCCCAACATTAAATGAGGCGATGGTTGCTCTCATGAGTGCGGTTGGGTTCAGATCTCTCAATCTTTCATTATGTACCACATCTGATCTTCAGTTAAAGCGATTTAAACGACCAGATGTTAGGACTTCGTTAGAAAGAGCTGTCAGTTATGCAAAAAAAAACAGCATGGATGCAGTCTGTTATATTATTGTCGGTGCACCCGGTCAGGATGCGATGGAATCTGTAGATGATTTGCTGTATCTCTATCATCTGGATGTAGTTGCTGGTGTCTCGGTATTTTATCCGGCACCCGGAAGTCTTGAGTTTGAACGTACCCGGTGCAAAGGGCTTTTACCACAGAAAAACAGTCTGCTGCGATCATCAGTCATTCCTGTATCCGATACTACCTCGAGAAATGAGTCGGTAACACTTTTACGCTTAGGTCGTATAATGAATTTTATGAAGTCTGTAAGGGATGAGGGGCTCGCTTATAAGCCTGATGAATTAGATATGGGAATTCTTCATAAATTAGATGACAAAAAAAATAAGGGAATACATTTATTAAATGCTTTTTTGTATGACGGCATGATAAGAGGCCTTGATTCTTCCGGCGTTGTTTATGCGCATAAAACGTCAGAGCGTCTTACAAAAAAATTTCTTGCAGGAGTTATAAATTAATTCGGTTCAAAAAAGTGTCATGGCATAGCCCAAATGAAATCCGATGTCGGGGCTGTTGTCAAAAAAGAAGAGATTCTCTATTATACCAAGCTCAAATACACCTTTTCCGAGTTTTCTTTTAAATCCCAAAGTTATTTCGACCACCGGCTTGTCTAATTGTGGGTAGTCGGCAACGGCTGATGCAGAAACAAGATGAGTTAGAAATGATAATGACTCAGTTATTCTGTATTCCATTGTATGCTGCATTGAAAATCGTTTCCTTTCAAGATTCAGGCCGTTCGATTCACTGTTTTCATAAAGGGTAAAACCTGCCCCATGATACCATACGAAATCACCTTTTTCCCATAAAGATGAAATCTGAATTGTTGTATAATGTCCGTGCCCGTCAAAAGTAACCGGTAAATCGGATGTCGGCAGAGTAATAAGAAGTCTAAAACAAAATGGCAGCATAAATTTGTTAGTATGATATGACAGTCCGGTAATAATATTACCGAGAAAAGTACCTCTAAGATCATTGCTGTCAAAAACTGACGTTGTTACACCATCAGGATGCACATAGACAACGCTTATATCGTTACGGACCCAGTCTGTTCTGTGGTGTTGGCCGAGTCCGAATGCATTATGAAAATCCTCAATTGACCGATCTAAAAATCCACCGGTCTGGTGTACCACTGGAATGATTGCTTCCAGGAAGATACCATGACCTGTATTGTATGACACTCTTGGAGTAACTGTATAGGTTTCCATATCAGATAAAAAACTGCCATGCGCGAAGGGGTAGTCGTCCTGCCCATCCCAAAGAAAAGGGGCGTCACTCAAAGATTCAATATTATATGTCCATGAATTCAAAACTCTTGTAGATAAATTTATTTTTACTTTTGAGGTATCGTTTAACGAAGGTGCAATAAAAGAAGGGATTTCACGGAAAAATTCATTACTGCCGAGAGGTGGGAGGTCAAACGGGCCAAACCCGGATGATCCGGCATGGGTTGAATTGCTGATGCTTGCAAATAATAACAATAATAAAAAGGTTCGCAAGGTCTTATGTCTCCACACAATAGGTTGATTAATTAATGATAACGGACTAATATTGTGATATTTAGTAAAAAATCAAGCTTTAAAAACAATTATCTGTGCCTGGTCAAATACTTACAAACAATTTTGTGGAAAAAGAGGTGGCGTATGGACATTAAAAAAGCTGAATTTGCAGGAAGCTGGTACCCTGCGTCAGCAAGGGAGTGCGAGCAGAAAATTCAAACCTATCTTGATTTTACATTACCATTGAATCTTCCCGAAAAAGAATATTTAGCCTGTATTTCGCCACATGCCGGATGGTATTTTTCAGGCAGTATTGCATGCAATGTTATCCATCTTCTTAAAGGCAATGTTTCACCGGATCTGATTATTGTATTTGGTAAACATATGAGTCGAAACAGTCCGGCGAGTATTCTTGTCAACACATCATGTGAAACCCCGTTTGGAAATATAATGACAGATGATGATTTTACAAAAGCACTCTTGCGGAAAATCCAATTGAGAAAAGAGAGGGGGGCGTCTTTTGCTCCTGAAAATACAATTGAATTACAGCTTCCTTTTATTAAATATTTTTTTAAGGATGTAAAGATTGCCGTGGTCGGTGTGCCACCGGGGAATGAGGCCGCGATACTCGGTGCCACGACCATTGAGGTCTGTAAAGAGATGGGAAAGAATGTAAAAATAATCGGTTCTACAGATATGACACATTATGGTGAAAACTTCGGTTTTACCCCAGCTGGTAGAGGGCAAAAAGCTGCGAATTGGGTAAAAAATGAGAATGATCGTAAAATGATTGAGGCAATGATCATTATGGATAGCGACAGAATTCTCATGGAAGCATATGAGAATCAGAATGCATGTTGTAGCGGTGCTGTATCTGCTACCGTTTCGGCGGCCAGAGCACTTGGCGTAGCGCGCGGCGAAAAAATAGCCTACGCCAGCAGCAATGATTTAAGTCCCGGTGACAGCTTTGTCGGTTATGCCGGTATTGTATATTAGTTTTTTTTGTATAACCTGATATTATGCTGACTTTCCCGGCAGGAACCATTGAAGTTTACCTTTCTTTTTCTTTATAGCGGCTTCAGGGCAAATTTCAAGGCAGCAATAACAACGAATGCATTCCCGGTAATTGTATTTGGGCAATTTGCCGTCCCCTGCTATTTCAATTACACCAGCCGGGCATATTTTTTTACATTGATAGCAGGCTGTGCATTTATCTTTTTGAGGTACAGGTCTTTCGACAATAAGATTTCTGAATGTTTTAGTGTTAAGTGGCCATCTGTATGCATTCGACAGAATTGAATTGCCGGATGCCGGTTCAAAATTATCAATCTTCATTTCTTCCAGGGTGTTACCAATGACTTCGATCTCTTCCGGAGAATTGACACCAAAATTTCGGTTAAACCCTTCTGTAATGGTAAATGACTTTTGATAGTCAAGGCCCGCAACCTCAGTTGCCACATAATCGATGGCAACGCCATTTCGTCCAGCCAGAACGGCTCCCATTATTTTTGCCTTACCACCCGGCCCCGGACCTTCTCCTTCCATGGCAAGGACAGCATCCATTATGTGTATTACAGGCTTTTGCGGTGAAAATCCGTATGTTATTGCACCATATAAATCGAGAAGAAAATCTGAGAAATCAGTATGGGCCGGTAGTTTGAAATGCATTTTGGATTTAGCAAGTCCCGGTATGACACCGAAAAGGAGCTTAACGGCCCCTGTAACATAGGTGATCCCATGGGTTTTAAATTTGGGCACATTGATAATTATATCTGCATTGAAGTATTCTTCTGAAATATCAATTTTTCTGAAACTTTTAGCATTCTCATAGCTGAGTGTTTTAGTTGGTGCCGGATCAACAACTTCGATATTTTCTTCTTCAATAATTGTTTTATAGTCGGTTTTATTTATAACTCTTTTGAGTGAATGAATGGCCGGTGATTCTAAAAGTACAGGGGTTCCGCCATTTTCTTTAACGATTTGCACGATTGCTCTGTAAAATTCGTGGTGGGTTATGATTGCTTTTGATTCCCTGGCAGGCATTAAAAGATTAGGTTTAACAATCACGCGTGCCCCGTCTAATGTACTCAGATCGAAGTTGATATTAGCAAGGCTTTTTAGTATTACCGATTTTAATTCAGTAAGATTATAGTTGTTGCATTTTAATAATGAAACTTTATTCATAGCGCCTCTCAGTAATGGTAAACCGGTCGCATCTGCCATGTTGCCGGCGGGTAAATGGGCGTTCATGCTTCGATGTTTTTAAAAGTATCGAATAAGGTGGTTACCGTCAAGGCCTTTATTTATATTTGTATCGCAGGGCCTGTCGGTCGAACAAAGATGATGGTAACTGAGGATAAGTAGAATACCTTAGTTTTTTGCTTGACCAGGAAAATTACAGGTTGTAGTCTGCCCCCATGAAACGTCCTAAACAAAAAAATATGATGCATATCGGTAATATTTTGAACGGCTCAATTGGCTCTCTAAGAACGGGTGCTGATGGTGATATGGCGAAAATATGGGCTCTCTGGCGGTACACAGTTGGTGATGCCATTGCTGAAAATACACGCCCTGCCGGATTTAAGGGGAGTCTTTTACTGGTCAATGTCTCAAATTCAGCCTGGCTTCAGCATCTTACTTTTCTTAAAACCGACCTGATCTCAAAATTGAATTTAGCCCTGAATCGTGAGATGGTGAAAGAGCTTAAATTTAAAATTGGTAATATCAACCCACCAGAGAAAAGAAAGTATAAACTTTAAATGTGAAATACGACAAATAATCAGTTACTTGATAAAATTGATTAATCATCTTAAATTTTATGATTGAAATATTAAAATGCAGGAATATCTGACTTGGAACAGTTTACCACTGACGCATTGTTTGATGGACAACTCCTGATTAACCAAAGCCGGTCTGGTTATCGATTTTCTGTTGATCCTGTAATTCTTTCACATTTTGCAAGCCCTCCTGCCGGTAGTAGAATTATTGATCTTGGTACCGGGTGTGGCATCATTCCACTGATCCTTGCGCATCGGGAGCCGAACTTAAGTATCACGGGTATTGAAATCCAAGGTGTGCTTGCACGTTTCGCCAGAGAAAACAGGGCTAAAAATAACAGAGATACGACGATTGAGATTGTGCACATGGACATGAAGGATTACCCTGGTGCAGAGACCCTGTCACAATTTGATTTCGTTGTCACCAATCCCCCGTACACGAAAAAGAATGCTGGACGGCTGAATCCTCACTCTGAAAGAGCTGTTGCCCGTCATGAGATAAAAATTATTCTGGCCGATATTGTTAAGATAGCTTCCGGGCTGCTTAAAGACCAGGGCCGGTTCGTAACTATTATCCCTGAAGCCCGGTTGAACGAGTTGTTGTTTTTAATGACAGCAAGCGGCTTGAACCCAGAAAAGACAAGACTGGTATATTCAAAAAAAGGTGACAGGCCAAAACTTGTTCTTGTTTGTGGAATCAAAAATGGTAAAAAACCTTTAGTGAAAGAAAAACCGTTAAATATCTTAGATGCTTCAGGCCAGTATACACCAGAGATGGAGCTCATGCTTCGATAAGCATCATTGGCTTTTTGCAACACCGTGATCGTTGCCTTGATTCCTGTTTCATGATAAACTTCATTACTTCTTCCATTGAGTCGATTCATTAAATTCAGTTAACTCTGTTTCTGTATTCTCTTCTATAATCTGTGCTAAATAATATTCATCCATTTTTATTATTATCTGTAACGTTCTTAGTTTCAAGGAGGCTGATTTGTTTGATACGTCCATGTCAGAGTCTCAATTTCGAAAACTATCTTCACTTGTGTATGATGTTGCCGGTATTTCAATTAGTGACAGTAAGCAAAACCTTCTTAAGGCAAGACTTGCCAAGCGATTACGGGCTACAAAGAATAAGACAATCTCAGACTACATGGATCTTATTCAAAAAAATTCTGAAGAGTTTGAGCGATTTATAGATGGCGTTACTACGAACCATACCTATTTTTTCAGAGAGAATGCTCACTGTGAATTTTTGCTAAAGAATCTGGATAAAAAAAAACATGTCAAGTTCTGGAGTGCGGCCTCTTCAAGTGGTGAAGAGGCCTATTCAATAGCGATACAGTTTAAGGCATTAGGATTTAACTTTGATATTTATGGGTCAGATATTTCAGACACCATGATTGAGCGGGCTAAAAAAGGGATATACCCCCTTGAAAGACTGAGGGCCGTTCCGAAGGACGTAGTCAAAAAGAATTTTCAAAGAGGCAGGAATAAGTACTCCGGCATGGTAAAAATAAAAAATGAAGTTCAGGGTTATGTCGACTATGGGAAGCATAACCTGGTCTATGATGAACCGCCACGGTCAGCCTATGATGTTATATTCTGCAGAAATGTAATGATATATTTTGATCAGAAAACAAAACAAAAAATTATCAACGATATGTATGGTGCCCTGAAAGCAGGCGGTTATTTTATTTTTGGCCAGTCTGAGAGTGTCGTAGGATTACAGACAAAGTTTATTTCTGTTCTCCCCAGTATTTATCAGAAGCCATTTATATAGTTCTGCGCCTCTGTTGGCATGCTATATTATAGTTGTTTTAAATCAATTGCTGTGTCTATATTTACAATTCGAAGGTAATTTTCATAATACAAATATATGGTGCCCAAAATGAATAGGAAAAAATCCCGGATTGAAGTTGGTTTTAAGCGTGTTCTTTTTATTGTGATGTTGATGTTTATTTTTTCCAACAATGCCTCGTTCGCCTTTGCCGGAAAAGATACACATGCCCCTGATGCGATTAAAAGCTGGGAAGGCTGGGTGATGCATGGCGATGAAAAGTATGCCTGCCCGTCATTGTACGATAATTATGAAGCATTCAGGTGTATCTGGCCGGAGCTTTTAAATCTCGATTTTTCAAATGATGGTGGGGGCTTTACACAACGTGTAACGGCACTTGCACCTGTATGGTTTAACCTGCCCGGTGACAGAAGTCTCTGGCCATTGTCTGTGACGGTGGATGGTAAAAATGCGGCTGTTCTTGAGCATAACGGAAAACCAGCCATTGAGCTCAGTGATGGTGTGCATACCGTTACGGGTAAGTTTAAGTGGACGAGAATTCCTCAATCATTTTTAGTGACGCCACAAACAGGCATTGTTGCGTTAAGGATTAATAATAAAGTTATAAAAGAGCCCTTTATTGACAAAAGCGGCCGGTTGTGGATTCAAAAAAAAGCAGGGGGGCAAACAGATACTGAAAAAGATAAAAATATTGTATCCAGGCAAATCTTCAGATTAATAGAAGATACTGTCCCGATAAAGGTTCAGACCCTGATTCGTCTGGCTGTATCCGGAGAGCGGCGAAGGGAGAAACTTGAAAATTGCCTTCCTGAAGGGACTCAGGCTATATCTGTCAGGACTCAGCTCCCAATAAAACTGGTTAAGGACGGTGGTATCTGGGTTGATGTAAGACCGGGGCAATGGGATATAAGGATAATCAATATTATTAACAGTCCGGTATTTACTTTTAAGCCTTCAAAAACACCCTATGGCGATGAGATATGGTCATTTAAGTCTCACCCGGACCTTAGAATAGCGAGGCTTGAAGGTGTTGATGCCATTGATCCGGCACAAAGTACCATGCCGGCTGACTGGAAACAGTATACATCATATCTGGTGCAAAAAGGAGATGTTGTTGTTCTCAAAGAGATTCAGCGAGGCCGTCCGGAAGCGATTTCCGATTCATTAAATCTGTCGCGTGAAATCTGGCTTGACTTTGACGGGGAGGGAGCGACGCTTAAAGACCTGATTAGCGGAGAAATTGGACAACGTACTTTTTTTTCGATGCCGGACAATAAATATAGTCTTGGTAAAATTTCATTAAACGGGGAAGATCAGCTGGTAACGCTTTTGAACGGAGTCGCAGGCATCGAGCTTGAACGCGGTCATTTAAGTATGGAGGCAGTGTCAAGGGTCGAAACATTTCAATCCGGAAGTGTCTATACAACTGGTTGGAATAGAAAATTTCAATCAACAGAAAGTACTTTTCATATATCGCCAGGTTACAGAGTTCTTGGTATAAAGGGTGGTCATGCAAGCCATGGCTCCACCTGGATCGACAGCTGGTCCATGCTTGATTTCTTTATGATACTTGTGGTCTCGGTTGCTGTCGGTCGATTGTTTAGGTGGTGGTGGGGAGGACTATTTTTTACAGGTCTTCTTTTTATGGCGCATGAGCCGGGTGCACCTTTTTATATATGGATTGTTATTATTGCCACAACAGCATTGTATAAAATGGTTATTATTTCTGATGGTGCAGATGTAAGGCGTTGGCGGGCCAGACTGATAAAATCAGTGCACTTTTCTCTGCTTATTCTTCTTTGTGGAATAGGGCTTGTATTCATTTCAGCACAATTACGTTACGCCATGTATCCTCAGCTTGAATCATTTCATGCTGAGGGCGGGGGGAGTGATATGGTTGAGGCCGATATGACCGCGGTGATGGACGAATCTGAAAATATGCACCAAAAGAGGCGTATGGTAAAAAGTTCAATGATGCAGGCTGACGACGGCAAATTTATGAAAAGTAATAAGTCGAATGTGATGCTTCAAAGACGATTTAAAGAAAAAAAATATGTTCAAAAATCACAAAATATGGTTACGCAAACAGGCCCTGGTGTGCCTGACTGGCAATGGCGGAGTGTCTTTATAGATTATGGACGGACATCTGAAGAACAGGGTGCTGCCTTTTACTGGACGGGTCCGGCAATAAACGCTATTCTTTCATTTATTCGGGTTCTTTTTTTGATTGTCATGATTCTCCGGTTGGTGAATATTAACCTGGCTCAATTTTTGAAAGATAAAAAACATGCGGCACATTCAGCTGTTGTATTGGGGTTGGGATTACTTTTGATGCTCGGTATGACTGGCTCTGATGCATATGCAGACATTCCGGACAGCAGTCTTCTGGTAGAGCTTGAAAAGCGGTTAAAAGAGCCCCATGACTGTTTTCCGTCATGCGCATTTATACCGGAAGCATCAATAATACTACCTGATGCAAAGGTTGTTGGTAAAAACAAACAGTTTGTTGAGATAGCGCTTACGGTAAATGCTGCACTTAAAACTGTTATACCGCTGCCATCAGGAAACGATACATGGCAGTTGTACGATCTGACTATAGATGGGACCCCACACCTTGCTGTAGTTGCAGAGAAAAATGCTTTGTGGACACTTGTACCGAAAGGGGTTCATAAGATCAGACTCCGTGGTATTGCATACGGGCACAAAAAATTCAGATTTACCTTTCCACTTAAACCAGCATTTGTTGAAACAAAGTCAAATGGCTGGCTGGTCTCAGGTATTAACAGGGATAATCAGATTGATAATATTATACAGGCGATCCAGCCTGGCAACGCAGTGTCTAATAGAGACGGTGGGTTAAATGATCCGGCCCTTAAAAATTCAAATAATTTAATCACTGATTTTCTACGTGTTAAAAGAACCTTGAATCTGGGCATTGAATGGAAAGTCGTAACGATAGTGGAACGATTCGTAAAATCAAAGGATCCCCGTAATATAATAATAGAACTTCCGCTAATGGAAGGTGAGCTTGTGAAAAGTGACAGTACTGATTTTAACATTGATAAGGGGATCATAACGGTAAATCTTGCTGCTGATAAGGAGCGGGTCGTCTGGTATTCTTCTATTCCGATAACATCAGCGGTCTCACTCTCCATGAAGCCGGATGCAGGTTGGGCAGAAGTATGGGAGCTGAAACAGTCGGCCATGTGGCATAGCGATTTTACAGGTCTTCCGGTTATCTATCCGGAAAATACAACCGGCTCTTTCTGGTATCCATGGCCGGGTGAAACACTTGATATAGCAGTTAATCGTCTGGAATCTGCGCCGGGTGAGTCAATGACGGTTGATGCCGTGAAGGTCGATTATTATTCAGGTAAGGGGTATAACCGAATTGTCCTCAGGACCAGAATAAGAACAACCAGTGGTAGAACTCATACTATTATGTCACCTGACAACTCTGTTATAGAAAAGATTAGTATTAATGGAAGGGACTTCCCACTAACCGGAAACCCGGCTCCTGTTTCTTTGCCACTTCAGCCTGGAACGCAGACTGTTGACATTGAGTGGAATGAGGCTGAAAAGTGGGGAGCTTCCTGGATAAAAAGTTTATTGGTCCCCCGGAAAATAGAAGTACCGAAGATTGATATCGGACACCGTCTTAATAATATAGATGTCTATGTTCATTTGCCGGAAAAATTATGGCTGTTATTTACAAATGGACCAAAGTTAGGACCTGCTGTGCTTGCATGGAGTATGCTGGGGGTTGTATTTGCTGTAGCATTGATCCTTGGCAGAATAAGTGTTTCGCCCCTCAGCAGCTTTCAGTGGGGGCTTTTAGGTATTGGGCTTTTGTCTTTGACAGTACCCGAAGTTATGCTGGTCGCCGGATGGTTCATTGCCATGGAGGTAAGAAGGGATCGATCTCCGTTGTCACCGTTGTTATTTAATATAATGCAGGTACTGCTTATTATATGGACGTTATTTGTTATTTTTGCATTGTTGAAAGCAATCTCTTCTGGACTTGTAGATATACCGAATATGCAGGTTGCCGGTAATGCCTCGTTAGCAGATAAGCTTCACTGGACTCTGGACCAGAGTAGTGGCTTGCTTCCTCAACCACGGGTTTTTGTATATTCTATATACATCTATCAATTGATAATGCTGTTATGGGCACTATGGCTTTCATTGAACATTATATCATGGTCGAAGCTTTGCATTGCTGCCATGAAAACAGATGGCACCTGGCGGCCATTTGTTAAGAAAGTTCGTGGTGGTAGATTGTAAAAGTAACTGTAATTCAAGAGGTTGCATGGGGATGTGGGCGGGAGACTATGACATATGAGGCTTTTTAGTGCTGTTTGATCGTCTTTTCAGCATAATGAAGTATTCGAGTAGGTTAGTGAAGGGGCGTCAATTTATTCAAAAAAAGATTCAAATAGGTGTTGACATAAATTGGTACAACATGTAGAAACTGCGAGTCTTTTTGATGTTGATGAAACTTCTGAGCGTAACGCTTTAATGAAATTAAGCAAGTTTGGAAGCGGAAAGAAAAAGTGAAAAAGAAAAACTTTTCGCTTGACACAAATTGAAAGATAATATAAATTAGTCTGGTTTTGCAGTGGTTAAAACGCAAAACAAAATGATCTTTGAAAACTAAACAGTAAGTGAATAAAATGTTCAATCATAACTTCGA
>JQIA01001629.1_pt1 | contig 12046 bp, 12 predicted proteins | sample 811431 | NCBI WGS metagenome assembly JQIA01 (sample SAMN02998118, study PRJNA258478) | marine sediment metagenome | biome: marine; feature: seafloor; material: sediment; isolation source: oil-polluted sediment collected from 3 locations (0.5 km, 0.7 km and 0.9 km)... | place: USA: Gulf of Mexico ... | reverse complement strand
GGCTGGAAACAATTCCTGAGGCCCATGGGGCGGCGGTGACAATCGTGGCAATAATGGTGATAATAATAATGGTGGTGGGCGTGGCCCAAGCGGGGGGGATAATCGCCCCGAAATGCCAGAAATTGATGAGATTGTCCGTAAAGGCCAAGAGCAATTGCGCGTGTTGATGGGGGGCAAAGGCCGCTCTGGGGGCGGTTCCTCAAATGGTGGTGGCGGTGCCAGTTTTGGCGCGGGCAGCATTGGTTTGTTTGTTATTGCAGCATTGTTTCTTTGGGGGTTTGCCTCATTCTATCGCGTAGACACATCCGAACAATCAGTAGAGCTGTTTTTTGGTGAGTACTATAGAATCGGCAATGAAGGGCTGAACTTTGCCCCTTGGCCTGTTGTGACGAAGGAAATCTTACCTGTAACCCGTGAAAATATCGAAAATATCGGTGTTGGCGGTGGCGCACGTGGCGATCAAGGATTGATGCTAACGGGCGACGAAAATATTGTCGACATTGATTTTCAGGTGGTCTGGAACATTAATGATGCGCAAAAATTCCTGTTTAATCTGGCCGATGCGCAAAACACGATTATCGCAGTTTCTGAGTCTGTGATGCGTGAAATTGTGGCACGTACCGATCTGACGCCGATTTTAACCACGGGTAAAGGGGCGATTGCAGCTGATCTGCAAATTTTGATCCAAGAAACGCTGGACAGCTACCAAGCAGGCGTGACGATTATTCGGGTGAATTTTGACAAAGCTGATCCGCCGCGTGAAGTGGCAGATGCGTTCCGCGATGTGCAAGCAGCAGAGCAATCACGTGATACTTTGGAAAAACAAGCTGATGCTTATTCTAATAAAGTTGTGGCAGCTGCACGTGGTGAAGCGGCACAATTGATAGAAGAGGCTGAAGGTTATCGGTCACAGACGGTGAATGAAGCAGAAGGTGAAGCGTCACGTTTTGTTGCGGTCTATAACGAATATACCAAAGCCCCTGAAGTTACACGCAAACGTCTTTACCTGGAAACCATGGAACGGGTATTGGGCCGTGTTGATAAGATCATTATCGACGAAAGTGTCGGTGGACAAGGTATTGTGCCGTATCTGCCTTTGAATGAGTTAAACAAAAAGGGAGGGTCAAACTAATGAAACTTTCAGCAATAGCAATGCCAATATTGGCTGTTTTGGTCTTTTTGGGCCTGTCTTCCTATTACATTGTAGATGAACGTGAAAAAGCGTTGAAATTGTGGTTTGGTGAAGTTGTCGGAGTTGACGATAATCCAGGCCTTTATTTCAAAATCCCATTCCTGCATGAAATCGTGAAATATGATGATCGTATTTTGCCGCTGGACTCGCATCCTTTAGAGGTGACGATGAAAGATAACCGTCGTTTTGAGGTGGATGCTTTTGCACGCTGGCGGATTGCGGATGTGGTTAAGTTTCGCAAAGCCATTGGGTCAGGCGGAATTAACTCTGCCCGCTCACGTCTGGAAATCATCCTGAACGCTGAATTGCGCACCGTTTTAGGTGATGTGAGATCTGGTGCGCTTTTATCATCTGACCGAGTTGGTTTAATGAATAAAATTCGTGATGCTGCTAAAAGTAAAGCGGTGGCACTTGGGGTGGAAGTGATTGATGTACGTATTAAACGTGCGGACCTGCCACAACAAAACTTAGAGAAAACCTTTGAGCGGATGCGCGCCGAACGGCAACGTGAAGCCGCTGATGAAATTGCGCGTGGTAATGAAGCTGCACAACGCACACGGGCACGGGCAGATCGTACGGTGGTTGAAACCGTGTCAGAAGCACGTAAGAATTCAGAGATCACTCGTGGTGAGGCTGACGCTAAACGTAATGCGGTTTTTGCCGAAGCTTTTGGGCGTGATCCAGAGTTTTTTGCATTCTATCGTTCTTTGAACGCATATGAAAAATCGTTAGGTGGCAACAATTCGACCATGGTACTGTCGCCTGATAGCGAGTTTTTTAACTATCTGAAGTCGAATAACGGTCAATGATGCATGATATGTTATTGGGCCTTGGTCTGATGGCGGTAATAGAGGGGCTGGTGCTTGCACTGGCCCCTTTACGTTTTGAAGATATCCTTAAAGCAATGGCAACACTTAACCGTGATCAACGACGCGTGTTGGGGGTTGGCGTTGTAGCCATTGGTGTAGCACTGGTTTGGCTGGCAAAAAACTGGACGTGACATTTAACAGTATTGAAGCGCGACGGAACTGTGGTTATCTTACGTATTATAAATAGTTTGTTAACGGTGTTGTGACGGATCGAAACATTAATTGTCTTGAAATATTACGCCCGTAGCACAATCTATAATAACAAGGTGACTTCTATTAAGGTCACCATTTGATGCAGTATTCTGGAGGATCAAAGTGACAGCACTTGCAATAACCCGCACAAATGCGGGGCAGAAATCCCAAACTTACTTATTTGGCCTGGTCTTAACGATTGCGCTGGTTTTGATGCAAACCATTACCGTTTCTGCGCGCGGCGCAGGCGATAGTTTTGCTGATCTGGCAGAGCGCCTTAGCCCTGCAGTGGTCAATATCACCACGACGCAAACTATTGCGCAACCAAACCGGCCGAATTTACCCCAGGTCCCTGAAGGATCACCTTTCGAAGATTTCTTTAAAGATTTTCTAGACCAAGGGCAAAATGGACAAAAACGCAAACCACGCCGTGCAACGGCACTTGGTTCGGGTTTTGTCATTTCTGCTGATGGCTATATCGTGACCAATAATCATGTGATCGACAAAGCGGATGAGATCGTGATTGAGTTGTTTAGCGGTGTCGAGCTGGATGCAAAAGTCATTGGTCGTGATACCAAAACCGATATTGCGTTGTTGAAGGTGGAAGCCGATGAACCTTTGCCGTTTGTTGCTTTTGGTGACAGCGATATTTCGCGGGTTGGCGATTGGGTTTTAGCTATCGGTAATCCGCTGGGGCAGGGGTTTTCCGTTTCTGCGGGTATTATTTCTGCGAATAACCGCTCTTTACGTTCCGGCCCATATGATGATTTTATCCAAACCGATGCGGCGATTAACCGAGGTAACTCTGGTGGGCCACTGTTTAACATGGATGGCGATGTAATTGGGGTGAATACCGCGATTATTTCTCCAACAGGCGGCTCTATCGGTCTGGGCTTCTCTATGGCTTCAAATGTTGTAGCTGGCGTTGTTGTGCAACTTAAAGAATTTGGCGAAACCCGCCGCGGTTGGTTGGGTGTCAGCATTCAGGATGTGGACGCAGAAATGGCCGAAGCGCTTGGACTGGATGCCCCTTCGGGCGCATTGATCAGCGATGTGCTTGAAGGCCCTGCAAAGGAAGCAGGCATAATTGCAGGCGATGTGATCTTGAATTTTGACGGAAAAGAAGTTGCAGATACCCGTGACTTAATCAAAAAGGTTGGTAATTCTGCTGTCGGTAAAGCCGTGCGGGTGATTGTGCAACGCGGTGGAAAAACTCAAACCCTGAAAGTTGTGCTTGCCAGACGTGAAGATGCTGAAAAATCACGGGTAGTGCCCGTTGTTGCAAAGCCAGAACTGGCGCAAGAGCAAGAAACACTTGGGATGAAGCTTACTCCGCTTACGAATGAAATTCGTCAACAGCTTGGTCTGAAAGAAAGCACGAAAGGTGTAGCGATTGTAACTGTCGATGAAGAAAGTGATGCTTTTGAAAAGGGCTTGCGGATAGGCGATTTGATCGCTGAGGTTGGGCAAGAAGCAGTGCTAAACCCTGCCGATGTTGCCAAAGCAGTGCAATCTGCAAAGGATGCCGGGCGTAAATCTGTTTTGTTTTTGGTGCGTCGTGATGGCAACCCGCGCTTTGTAGCCTTGTCACTGGGCGGCTAGTTTCCAGTTTTCTAAAAATGCCAAGCCCCGCATAATGCTTGCGGGGCTTTTATTGAATGAATAGCCTGTGTATAATCAGCCCGTAATTTTCGGCTAATTCTTTCGTTACATCAGCAATGTTTATCCCGTAGCTTTTTTGAATTTTACGCACGGCACGTTTAGTGCGCTCGTCCATTTGCCCTGTGATTTCTCCATGATATTGCCCTCGTGCCGTTAACGCACGTTGCAAAGTTTCAATGAAATTAATGGTTTGGTCATCACTGCAAACGATTTCAATTTGTGATTGCTGGCGGCCTCTTACAATTCTTTGCACAGTGTCCGTGCGATAAATTGCTGGCGATATAATAACAGATTTACCGGTCAGCGGGTCAATGCCGCGGTTTTCTTCTTGCACTAATATCTGTTCAGTGACGGTTTCAACCACTGCAGGTGCGGTATAGGGGGCGAAACACGCCACATCCACGTTTTGACCATAAGAAAAACTGGGTGATAATCCTGAGAATCCGATAATACAAGCGGTGATAGCTGCGCGAATTTGGGCCATTTTTTTCTCATTGTTTAAGACAGGTTAACGATAAACTATATTGAAAAAAAGACCCAAATTTAAAAAAGGGGCTGGCATGTTTTAAAACTGCAGTTTACACGCGAATAAGACACTTAACTGGAGGCAGACGGGCTATGGCCAAAATCACCTATATTGAACACAGCGGCAAAGAACACATTGTAGATGTTGCCAGCGGTATGACCGTTATGGAAGGTGCGCGCGATAATAATATTCCGGGTATTGAAGCGGATTGTGGCGGGGCTTGTGCCTGTTCCACGTGCCATGTTTATATAGATGATACATGGGTTGAAAAAATGCCTGCGAAAGATGCGATGGAAGAAGACATGCTGGATTTTGCGTGGGAACCGAATGCCGCAACATCACGTTTGACCTGTCAGCTTAAAGTCACAGACGAGTTGGACGGGCTGATTGTACGGATGCCTGAAAAACAGATTTAAGGAAGCTGCTAGCAATCTTTTGCGTGATTACGGGGGAACCCCTGAAATGATTGCGGAGGATAGAGCTTAGTGAAGCATCATACAGACCCGGTTTAAAGGTCGCGAATTGGTGTCGACAAAAACTGCTCGTTACAAAGCTCAGATAACCTACAAGCTGCCTTGGCCTGTTAAAGCGCACGCCAACCGATATCTTTACGGTGAAAGCCTTCTGGCCAATCTATTTTGTCAACCATTGCATAAGCGCGTTGGTGAGCTTCGGCCAGTGTGGCACCGCGTGCGGTGACGTTTAATACACGCCCGCCTATGGCCAGAACTTTATCACCATCCGCTTTGGTGCCGGCATGAAACACCATGTTTTTGCTGTCAGATGGCAGGGTGTTTAAATCTTTGATCTGCGTACCTTTGTCATATGATCCTGGATAACCTTTCGCTGCCAACACAATGGATATGGCATGATCATCTGCCCAGTGAATTTGTGCATCGCTTAAGCGTTCTTGGGCGCAGGCCAGCAAGACATCCAAGGCTTGCGCCCCCATGCGCATCATCAAGGTTTGGCATTCAGGGTCACCAAAACGCACATTATATTCTACCAACCTCGGTTGGCCATCTTTGATCATAAAACCTGCAAATAACACACCTTGAAACGGAGTGCCACGTCGCGCCATTTCATCTATCGTGGGCTGTATGATTTCATTCAAGGCTTTTTGAGTGATAATATCGGTCATCACTGGGGCAGGGGAATAAGCCCCCATGCCACCGGTATTAGGGCCTTTATCACCCTCATAGGCACGTTTGTGATCTTGAGCGGTGCCCATTGGCAGAATATTTTTGCCATCGGATAAAATGAAGAAACTGGCTTCTTCACCTTCCATAAATTCTTCAATGACCACTTCAGCGCCTGCGTCACCAAAAGCACCGTCAAAAATGTCATCCAGACCGTCCAAAGCTTGTTGCAAACTCATTGCCACGATTACACCTTTGCCTGCAGCAAGCCCGTCAGCTTTGATTACAATCGGTGCCCCTTGTTGTGTCACATAAGCTTTAGCGGCTGGCAGTTCAGTGAAACGCGCATAGGCGGCAGTTGGTGCATTGCAGGCATCACAAATCTCTTTGGTAAAAGCTTTGGAACTTTCCAACTCAGCAGCTGCTTTTGAAGGGCCGAATGTTAAAATACCTTCTGCGCGCAATGCGTCGGCCACGCCATTGGCCAAAGGGTTTTCGGCGCCGATAACCGCAAAATCAATTGACTGTTCTTTGCAAAGCGCAACAACAGCAGCGTTATCCATTACATCAACTGCAATGCAATCCGCAATTGCGGCCATACCGGCATTGCCAGGGGCGCAGATCAGGCGATCACATTTCGGATTTTGCTTTACAGCCCAGGCCAATGCATGTTCGCGGCCGCCAGAGCCTAATATAAGGATATTCATGATTTTACAGTACTCCTGACTTGGCCTTTGTTGCGGCCCGTTCTAAGGTTGGATCAAAGGATGCGCAAGGAGGCATAATGTCTAATTTAATTGATCAACCGGAGCCAGGGCAAAATGCACCAGAATTCAGCGTGTCTGAAATTTCGGGTGCGGTGAAGCGTATGATTGAGGGTGAGTTTTCCCATGTGCGCATCCGGGGTGAAATAGGCCGTGTTAACCGTTATGCTTCTGGCCATATCTACTATGATTTAAAAGATGAAAACGCAGTTTTGAATGCGGTGACATGGAAGGGCCAAGCTTCAAAGCTTTCAGTTCAACCCGAAGAAGGTATGGAAGTGATTGCTGTCGGTAAGTTGACCTCGTTTCCCAAACAGTCGAAATATCAGATGAATGTGATGGAATTACGGGTTGCAGGCGTTGGTGCTTTGATGGCGATGTTGGAAAAACGTAAAAAAGCGATGGCGGCTGAAGGGCTGTTTGATCAAGACCGTAAAAAGAAAATTCCTTACTTACCAGAGGTGATCGGGGTTGTGACCTCACCTTCGGGCGCGGTGATCCGCGACATCTTACACCGATTGCGTGACCGTTTCCCACGTAAGGTACTGATTTGGCCTGTGGCAGTACAAGGCGACCGTTGTGCACCAGAGGTCACACGCGCGATCGAAGGTTTTAATGCAATGACACCAGGGGGTGGCATACCGCGCCCTGACCTGATCATTGTAGCGCGTGGCGGTGGCTCTATCGAAGATCTTTGGGGATTTAATGAAGACAGTGTGGTCAGGGCTGCCGCGGCCAGTGACATTCCGCTAATTTCAGCCGTGGGGCATGAAACGGATACCACATTGATCGATTACGCCTCTGACATGCGTGCGCCGACGCCGACGGCGGCAGCTGAGTTGGCAGTGCCAGTGCGCAGTGAATTGGCAGCATGGTTAGCAGGGATGGAAGAACGTCGGGTGCGGGCTTTGGCCAATAGTATAGCACACCGCAGACAACGATTGCGGGATTTGGCGCGTGCTATGCCCAACCCTGTGGACATGGTGGCGATGCAAGGGCAGAAGTTAGATATGGTGGCTGCGCGTTTGCCGCGTGGTTTGCAGGCGATGGTACAGGGCAAGAGAATACAGTTGGCGGAACAGACAGCGGCTTTGCGCCCACAGGCTTTACGTCAGATGGTTAATCAGAAAGATCAGATATTACAGCGGGTTAGTAGCGGTTTTTCCAGTGCATCACTACGGCAAATTGAGCGTTGGCGCAGCCAGTTGGATGGTCTGGAACGTTTGCGCGAAACCCTTGGTTACAAAGCTACAATCAAACGGGGTTATGCGGTTGTGCGTGGCGCTGATGGGGCTGTTTTGTCAACCGCAAAAACTGCAAAGGCAGCGGGTGTTCTGGAAATTGAATTCAAAGACGGGCGTTTTACTACGGATGTGGGGCTTAGTGCGAAAAAGCCGAAATCCAAACCGCAAAAACCTATGGATGATCAAGGCAACTTATTTTAAACAGCAAGCCCGTCACTTTTGCAAAGCAGGGGTTTTTGGTTGATGAAATCCATTTTAAGCACTTCATCTTGTGCAGCTCCCTCAGCGCGAGCGGCATAACCTTTATCGGTTTTGAAAAAAGCCCAGCATTGGGTTTCCAACCCATTTTCGTAATTAAAACAAATCATATCATTATGACTGAACCATTCGCCGTTTTCACAAAACCCATCTGTGTATTGCCATTTGCTGGTGCGGCCTTTGAAAAAATGTTCAGCACCGTAAGCTTCGCCATTTTTTGAGAAATACAAAGTTTTACCAGTAGATAAGGCTTCAAATTCAGACGCGCTGAGATTGGTTTCCGCAAAACTGGGGTTGGATATGATAAAGGCGAATATAGCTAGAAATCTCATGGCGTTTCGTTTTCATTTTGTAATTAAGGTAATCTATTTTAATGGTCTTGCCATGCTTTTGCGCGTGGGTTCATTACTGCGCGCCATTTGCTTGGCCATAAAGCAACGGTTGCCATGAAGGGGATAGAATGGGGCAGTTGCGGGGCGGTATCTTTGAAACTATCGAGGTCAGTAAAAGGTTTGACAGGCGATGCATGATGATCAGAATGACACGGGGCGTTCAAAGTCATAAATGCACTGAACCAATGTGGTGCATTCCATGAATGGTGGGCACAGATCGGCTCATATTTGCCATTATCCAGTTGTTTGCGTTGCAACCCGTAATGCTGCACATAATCGATGATTAGCATTTGGGATTGAGCATAGGCAGATAAAGCCAGATAGGCAAATACACCTTTGGGGCCAGTCAAACCATAGGTTAGTAAAATGGCACTTAAACTGCCTAAGCAATATTGCCAATATGGGTTGCGAAAGTTTGACGGGGACAGACCACGTTTTTTTAACCGTATCGTTTCTGCGTGCAGACCGGCGCGAAATTCTTCTATGCTGGCGCGTTTTACAAAACTGTAAAAGCTTTCATTCAGTCGAGCTGAGTTTGGATCTTTAGGTGTTGCGACATAAGGGTGGTGCAGCAATAGATGCGCACTTGTGTGATGACCGAATAGCATCGAGGTGAAAACCCACTTGCCTAAACGGTGATGTAGACGGTTGGTGCGGTGAATTAGCTCATGGGCATTGGCATGACTGATCATGCCGAAAAACAGGCCGAAAGCAAAGAATAGGATGGCTTTGGAGGGCCATCCTAATGACGCTGCGCCCAAAGCATAAATTGCGAGAGGTAACAGGATGAAATGCACAGCGCCTAGGATGATGGGTAATATATGTTGTGCTGCAAAATTGTTATCAGATTTGGTAAAATCCAGTTCGAACGTTTCATCACACAATAAAGCGAAAGCTGTCATATATACCAAGGCGCTAGGTAGCCAATATCCACCATGGAAAACTGCCATATATAACAGCGGCCCCGGGGCCAGTGTGATCAGAAAAAACAGGAAAGATTTCTTGTACATATCTTACTGTAGAAACAAATAATCCATGTTTCAATATGCTTGCGCGTTTCTGACCGTTTTGATGTCGTATTTATTCTGGCTTCATAGGGTCGGTCTGCATATAGTCGGCGCAAATCAACAAGGAATAAGCCAATGGCATTGGATGAACGCAAAGGTGTTTGGAAATCGGGTAAAGGCAAAGGACGCCATACGCCCAAAGGCCGTCAGGTTGACGAAGACAATCTGGCCGAAATACAGGCTCTGCTTGGGGATCGACCGCGTCGGCGTGACTTGTTGATCGAACATCTGCATCTTATCCAAGATACTTACGGGTTTTTATCCGCACAGCATCTGGCGGCATTGGCTGAAGAGATGCGTATTGGGCAAGCCGAGATATATGAGGTTGCCAGTTTTTATGCCCATTTTGATGTGGTCAAAGAAGGCATGGATGCGCCCCCTGCATTGACCATTCGAGTTTGTGACAGCTTGTCTTGTGAATTGGCGGGATCTGAAGCTTTGCTGCGCGATCTGACCCAAAAATATAACGGTAAGGGTGAAGTGCGTGTGTTGCGGGCCCCTTGCATGGGACGGTGTGATACGGCACCGGCCTTGGAGCTTGGGCATAATCACATCGATCATGCGAATTTGGATAAGGTTGCGGTGGCAATCAAAACGGATGATACACATGCGCACATTCCTGATTATACGGCATATGATACTTATGTAGAAAATGGTGGTTATGTCGAACTAAATGCATTGCGTGGGGGCTCTAAAACCCGTGATGCTTTGCAAGATGAAGTGCTGGAAAGCGGTTTGCGCGGTATGGGCGGGGCGGGGTTTCCGTCAGGCAAGAAATGGTCATTTGTGCGAATGAATGAAGGTCCGCGTTATTTGGCGGTGAACGGGGATGAGGGCGAACCAGGTACTTTTAAAGACCGTTATTTTTTAGAACGTGATCCGCATGTATTTCTGGAAGGTATGTTGATTGCGGCTTGGGCCGTTGAAGCAGAAAAATGCTTTATTTATATGCGCGACGAGTACCCAGCGGTACTATCATTACTGGCTGCGGAAATTACCAAACTGGAACAAGCCGGTATTGTTGAGGCAGGCTACATTGATCTGCGTCGTGGTGCGGGTGCCTATATCTGCGGCGAAGAAAGTGCTATGATTGAAAGCATCGAGGGTAAACGCGGGATGCCGCGCCATCGGCCACCGTTTGTAGCCTCGGTTGGGATATTCAACCAACCGACCTTAGTACATAATGTGGAAACACTGTACTGGATTTGCAAAGTCGCACGCGAAGGCGGTGATGTTTTTGGTGCACATGGAGCTAACGGGCGCAAGGGTATGCGCAGTTACTCTGTGTCAGGAAGGGTGCGCAATCCGGGGGTGAAGATCGCCCCTGCAGGATTAACTATTAAAGAACTTATCGATGATCATTGCGGCGGTATGTTAGAAGGGCACAGTTTTAAAGCTTACCAGCCGGGCGGGCCATCTTCTGGTCTGTTGCCAGCAAGTATGGATGATATTCCACTGGATTTTGATACGTTGCAACCGCATGGCACCTTTATCGGTTCCGCCGCTGTCGTGGTTCTATCTAACAAAGACAGTGCCAAAGAAGCTGCGCTTAACATGTTACGCTTCTTTGAGGATGAAAGTTGTGGTCAATGCACGCCTTGTCGTGTGGGTTGTGAAAAAGCAGTGAAACTGATGCAGGCAGATCACTGGGATCAGGGCCTGCTGGAAGAACTTTCAACCGCAATGGTGGATGCCTCTATTTGCGGATTGGGCCAAGCTGCGCCCAATCCTATTCGCATGGTGATGAAGCATTTTGCGGATGAGATATAAGGTAAATGGAACAGTTCATTCCCAGGTTTTTTGAACTTGGTGCCTTATGTGCGGTGATATATCTGCTTGGCTTTTGCTATCGCGGGCCCTCTAGGTTTAAAACTGGGTTTAAAGTTCTCAGCGTTGTGGGATTGCTGTTCGCTTCGATTGTAGCAAGCACACCAATTTGGTTGACTTTCGCATTAGCCGCCTGTGCCGTTGGCGATTATTACTTGTCGCGCAATGGGGCTTTGGCTTTTATAAAAGGTGTTGGGGCTTTTGCTTTTGGGCATATGTTCTACATTATCTTATTTTTAAACGACCCGCTTTCCGACACCAGCTTGCTATTCACTAATTCGCGTATTGCAACCCTATCGTTGCTGATGGGCATGTCCGTTTTGATGATGGGAATTTTGTGGTTTTATGCAGGACAATTACGCCATGCTGTTTTGGGTTATATTGTGATTATCGCCTGCATGGGTATTGCCGCTGCGACCCTACCTTGGCAAACCAATTACAATATTATGATGCTAGGCGTGATGTTTTTTATCCTGTCGGATTTAATATTATCAATGGAAATGTTTTTAATGACGAAACAAGGATGGGTTGCAAAACTAGCACCTTTTTGGATTTGGTCGTTCTATTGGCTTGCACAATTACTGATTACAGCAGGGTTGATTTTGCGCGGGGTATAAAGTTGAGTTTATAGGCTTCCATCCCATTGAAATGCGTATTAGGTGGTTTAGAAGACTTTTGGAGCTTTGACGCATGGCCTTTTTCAAGAAACTTAAAGATCGGCTTTTTAAGTCCTCTTCCAAGATTGAAGAGGGATTGGATGCTATTGTTGAAGAAGGAGGTGTTGAGGAAGAGTTAATTTCCGATGACCTGCTTGCACTTACGAAACAAGAGGAACAACTTTCAGAGCCAGAGCCAGAGCCAGAGCCAGAGCCAGAGCCAGAGCCAGAGCCAGAGCCAGAGCCAGAGCCAGAGCC
>JQIA01001628.1_pt1 | contig 12047 bp, 5 predicted proteins | sample 811431 | NCBI WGS metagenome assembly JQIA01 (sample SAMN02998118, study PRJNA258478) | marine sediment metagenome | biome: marine; feature: seafloor; material: sediment; isolation source: oil-polluted sediment collected from 3 locations (0.5 km, 0.7 km and 0.9 km)... | place: USA: Gulf of Mexico ... | reverse complement strand
ATTATTAAGATTTTTGACACAATTAATTCAAATAATTATATAATGAAAACAAAGTTTAATGGTTTTTTAACGCTATTATTAGCGTTACTAGTGCAAATTTCATTTGCACAAGAAAAAACTGTTACGGGTAACGTTGCCGATGCAAGCGGTCCATTACCTGGTGTAACAGTTGTAGTTAAAGGTACCAATACAGGTACTCAAACTGATTTTGACGGAAATTATTCAATTAATGCAAACATGGGAGCTGTATTACAATTCAGCTTTATTGGTATGCAAACAGTTGAAAAAACCGTTGGCGATTCTAATACTGTAAATGTTTCTATGCTAGAAAGCGCAGAAGCATTGGAAGAAGTTGTTGTAACAGCTTTAGGTATTAAACGTGAAAAGAAGAGTTTAGGATATGCTACTCAAGAAGTAAAAGGAGACGCTGTAAATACAGTTAAAGATCCTAACTTCATTAACTCTTTATCTGGTAAAGTTGCAGGTATTGATGTTAAAAGTAGTGGTACTATGGGTGGTTCTACCAACATAGTTATTCGTGGTTATTCTTCTATTTATGGTTCAAACCAAGCACTTTTCGTTATTGATGGTGTGCCAATTAGTAATATGAATAACAACGATTCTAACCAAACAACTGGTCGTGAAGGTTATGATTTCGGTAACGCAGCACAGGATATTAATCCTGATGACATTGAATCTATTAACATCTTAAAAGGTGGTGCAGCTACTGCATTATATGGTTCAAGAGCGGCAAATGGAGTTGTTGTAATTACAACAAAAAAAGGAAAAAGTAAAAATGGAATTGGTGTAACTGTAAATTCATCAGTTACTTTCAATAAATTTAATGAAGATACTTTTGCTGTTTATCAAGATGAATACGGTGCAGGTTACTACAATGGATGGCATCCTGGTGGATTCTATTTCGAAGATCAAGATGGAGATGGTACTGATGAAGCGTATGCTCTTTCAGATTGGGATGGTTCTTTTGGTACTGTACCATTTGATTCAAACTTATTAGTTCATCAATGGAACTCTTTTTACCCTCAATTACCAGATACTTATGGAGTAGCTACTCCTTGGATTGCTGGAAAAAATGGGCCTGAATCTGTTTTTGAAACTGGAAGCTCTTTATTTAATAGTGTTGCTCTTGATGGATCTTACGAAGAAGGGTCTTTTAGATTAGCTTATACTAAATTAAATCAAACAGGTATTATGCCTAACAGTTCTATTGATAGAGATAACGTTGATTTTGGTGCTAGTTATAAAATGAGTGAAAAATTAACTGCAAGTGCGAAAGTAACCTATGTTAAAACTGCTGGTAAAGGTCGTTTTGGTACAGGGTATGACTCTCAAAACTTTATGCAAACTTCTAAACAATGGTGGCAAACCAATGTTGATGTTCAAGAACAAAGAGATGCTTATTTTGCAACACGTGATAACATTACTTGGAATACATCATACATCAACCATGATCTTCACCCAATTTATCATGACAACGTTTATTTTATGCGTTATGAGAACTTTGAAACAGATGTAAGAAATCGTGTATTTGGGAATGCTTCTTTAAATTACGAAATTAATGATTGGTTATCTGTTTTAGCACGTGCTACAGTAGATACTTATGCTGGAAACCAAGAAGAACGTATTAACAACGGTAGTACAACTGTTTCAAAATATACGCTTTTCAATGAATCGTTTACAGAAAACAATTATGACTTTATGTTTAATTTTAATAAAGACATTAACGATGATTTAAACGTAACTGCTGTTTTAGGTATGAATTTAATGAGACAAAGATATTCTAGTGTTCGTTCATCTACAAATGGGGGGATTAACATTGATGGACTTTGGTCATTAAAAAACTCTAAAAATGCTATTTTATCACCAACTCAATACGAATATTTAAAAGGTGTTGATGGATATTTTGCAAATGTATCTGTAGGTTATAAAAACATGTTATATGGTGAAGCATCTTATAGAATTGATATTGCCTCTACATTACCAACAGATGACAATGTATATGATTATTATGGACTTTCAGCTAGTTTCTTATTTTCTAAATTATTAGAAAGTGAAGTTATTACTTTTGGTAAATTTAGAGTAGGTTATGCTAAAACTGGTAATTCAGCAGGACCTCTTCAACTTTACAATACTTATACTTTAAACACGCCTGTTGGTGGTAGTGCATCTGCATCTTTACCTTCAACAAATAACAATCAAAATCTAACAAATGAGGAATCTAACGAAACTGAAATTGGATTAGAAATGAAGTTTTTAAAGAATAGAGTTGGATTCGATTTTTCTTTATATGATAAAACATCATCAGATTTATTAACTCCTGTATCAGTTACACCTGCGATTGGTTATACTGGTCAATGGTTAAATGCTGGTGAAATTCAAAACAGAGGTATTGAACTTTCATTATATGGAACACCTGTAAAAACAGATGACTTTGAATGGAATGTTAATATTAACTGGGGGAAAAATGAAAGTGAAGTACTTTCTTTAGCTGCAGGATTAGATAACTTATTATTAGCTTCTTTACAAGGTGGTGTTTCAATTAATGCTACAGTTGGAGAACCTTATGGTATGATTAAAGGAACAAACTATGTATATCATGAAAACGGTGGAAGAATCATTGATTCATCTACAGGTGCTTATGTTAAATCTGGACCAAGTGAAAATTTAGGTTCATTCCAAGCAGATTGGAAAGGTGGTATTAACAATAGCTTTAGATATAAAGATTTCTCTTTTAGTTTCTTAATTGATATGCAAAAAGGAGGACACATATTCTCATTAGATACTTGGTATGGTATGGGTACAGGTTTATATCCTGAAACTGCTGGACTTAATGAATTAGGTAATCCAATGCGTCTTTCTATCGCTGATGGAGGTGGTATTTTACTTGATGGAGTTAATGCTGACGGAACACCAAATACAACAAGAGCTAGAATGGACTACTTTGCAAATGCATTAGGATGGTCTAAAGCTACTAACGCTCAACATGTTTATGATGCAGGGTTTATTAAATTAAGAGAAATTTCTTTTGCATATAATTTCCCTAAACATCTTCTTGAAAACAGTTTTATTCAAGGTTTAACGTTAACTGCAATTGGAAGAAACTTATGGATAATTGACAAATCTTTACCTTATGGAGATCCAGAAGCTGGATTAAGTTCAGGTAATGTTCAAGGATACCAATCAGGTGCTTATCCATCAACAAAAGATTATGGATTTAGTGTTAAATTAGAATTTTAAAAATATAAAAAATGAAAAAAATACTTATAATAGCCATTCTAATTGGTATCACATTTTCATGTGAAGATTTTGAAGGATGGAATGTCGATGACAAAAACCCTAGTGAAGTACCTGCGGGTTACTTAATCACTAGCTCGCAAAGAGATCTTGCGTTAAGAATGACAAGCACAAGCGTAAACTACAATATTTTTAAATTGTTTGCGCAATACTGGACTGAAACTCAATATACTGATGAGGTAAACTACGATCTAACGGGTAGAGATATAGGTGGAAACTTTTCTCTTTACTTATATAGAGATATCTTAATGGATATTAATGAAGCAAAAAATATAATTAATGCTGACGAGTTTCTAGATGCTGCTACAAAAGCAAATCAATTAGCTGTTTCTGAACTTATGCAGATATATGTTTGGCATGTATTAGTTGATACATATGGAGATATTCCTTATAGTGAAGCTTTACAAGGTGTAGATAATTTATTACCTGTATATGATGATGATGCTGCAATTTATGCAGATTTATTTTCTCGCTTAGATGCTGCTTTATCTCAATTAGGTAGTGGTAATTCTTTTGGAGCTGCTGATTTAATTTATAACGGATCAACTGATAATTGGAAAAAGTTTGGTAATTCTTTAAAACTTAAAATGGCGGTTCGTACTGCAGATTTTGATGCAGGTAGATCTGCAACAGCTGCAAGTCAAGCCTTAGCTGGTGGTGTATTTACATCTGCTTCAGATAACGCTGCTTTCCCATTTGAGTTAGCACCTCCTAACACAAATCCAATTTGGACAAGTATTGTAGAATCTGGTCGTAACGATTATGTTGTTGCAAACACTTTTGTAGATTTAATAGTTCCTTTAAATGACCCTAGAGCTTCTGTATTTATGGGAGACAATAAAGATCCATTTGTTGGAGCTCTCTATGGTACTGGTGTTTCTTATGTAGACTATACTCACATTGGTGATTTATGGCATACTGAAGATTTAGAAGGAATCCTAATGAGTTATTCTGAAGTTCAGTTCTTATTAGCTGAAGCTGTAGAAAGAAGCTTAATTAGTGGTGATGCAGAAGCGTATTATGATGCAGCTGTATCAGCTTCAATTATTTATTGGGGTGGATCACAAGCTGATGCCGATACTTATTTAGCTCAAGCAGCTGTTGCTTATACTACTGCAGGTGCTACTTGGAAAGAAGTAATTGGAAATCAAAAATACATTGCTCTTTACGGTAGAGGGTTTGAAGCTTGGAGTACTTGGAGAATGTTAGATTATCCAAATACAATGCAAAGACCTGCTGTTTCTGGTGAAGCAGTACCAAGACGTTATATCTACGGAAATGATGATGCTGAATTAAATGGAACCAACTATGATGCAGCAAGTTCTGCAATGGGAGGTGACTTGAAATCATCAAGAGTATTTTGGGATATCGTTGGTGTAGGAAACTAATTCAAACGATTATTTCAAAAAATATACTGAAATTAGATTAATTTCTAAAAACCGCCTAAATATTTAGGCGGTTTTTTTTATGTCAATTTTCATTAATAAATCAAAAATTATACAATTGCATACACCTCTTTAAAATCGTTAAAATTTCGTCTATTTACTAGCTTCTCCACCTCTATTTGTGCTTAATATTGAATTAAACCATCCTATATTTAATAATAATTAAAATTGATTACGCAACCAATTCAATAACATTACATCTACTTAATAATTAATCTTTACATAATCTAATTAACTGATTTTAATAAAATATTAGGATTATTAATAATTATTTAAGATTTTTATAGAAAATTTAATTCAAACAAATTTACAATGAAAACAAAGTTTAATGGAATTTTAACACTTCTATTAGTGTTATTAGTGCAAATAACTTTTGCACAAGAAAAAACTGTTACTGGAAAAGTTTCCGACGCAACTGGCCCCCTACCAGGTGTTACGGTAATTATTAAAGGTACTAATGTAGGTACGCAAACTGATTTTGATGGTAATTACACATTAACTGTCTCAACGGGTTCTATTTTAGAATTTAGTTATATTGGGATGCAAACTACAGAAATTACAGTTGGTGATTCTAATTCGATAGATGTTACTTTGAAAGAAAGTGCTGAAGCGTTAGAAGAAATCGTAATTACTGGTTATGGCGCCAAAAAAAGAGGGATATTGTCATCTTCAATATCAACTGTGAGCGCTGAGCAACTGGAAAGACAAAACAATGCAGTCAGCATTGATAATGCTCTTCAAGGTGCTGCTACTGGTGTTCAGGTGGTTGCCCAAAATGGTAAACCCGGAAATGCTGCCTTTGTTAGAATTAGAGGTATTGGATCTATTAATGCTGGTAACGAACCACTTTATTTACTCGATGGTGTTCAAGTAGATGAGGAAGATGTTATTGGTATTAATCCATCAGACATAAGCTCAATGAGTGTATTAAAGGATGCTGCAAGTACAGCAATTTATGGTGCAAGAGGGGCTAATGGTGTTGTAGTAATTACTTCTAAAACAGGAAAACAAAATAGCAAAGCTGTATTTAAATTTTCTTCAAAGTATGGTGTTGCGGATGAGATTAAAAGAAATTTCAGAGTGATGAATGCTCAAGAAAAATTGGAGTATGAAAGAGCTATTGGTGTTGGTGTTGGAGCTGGAATCATTTCTCAAGCTGAATGGAATGAATTACTAGCAAACGATCATGATTGGAGTGATGATTTGTTCAAACAAAGTGAGATAACCTCTCTAAACTTCTCCGTAACTGGAGGTGAAGATAAATTAAGTTACTTTTTATCTTTAGCTAATGATAGAGATACTGGTATTATTGAATTAATTGAAAAAGCTTTTGAAAGAACATCAGCTAGACTTAATGTTGATTATGAAGCTCGTGATTGGTTAAAACTTTCCACAAAGCTATCTTTTTCTACTTCACAAGATCAAGATTCAAGAGACAGAAATAATATTCAAAGTCCTGTTGTAGGTCGTTTTACATTTAATCCTTATGAACCAGTTTATCTATTAGACTCAAATGGAGATTTTATACCAAACACAAGAGGGTTACCAACATACAACCCAACACACCAAGGTCTTAGCTCCTTAGCTCAAGTTAGAGCAAATGAAGATAATGATACAGATAATAGATGGTTAGGTAGCTTTGCTGCAGATATGAGATTAATGGAAGGATTGCATTATACATTTGTGTTAAGTGGTAGCTATACCCAAACAACAAATCGTCATATATTACATGCTGGTTCAGCCTTAGATTTAATTTTCAATGGAGTTCCTACAGGACGCTCGCAAGTATTTTCTTCAACTTCATTGACTTCAGATTTCTTAAATAAAGTTACTTACAATAAAGTATTTAATGAAAAGCACGACCTTTCAGTTACACTTTTATCTGAATATCAACAAAACGATTTTGAATCATTAACTGCTGATGCCGATGGCTTTGTAGTGAATGGTCCTACTACTGTTGATGCAGGATCTAATCCTAGAGCAGTTGGTGGAAATAGTTCTACAAATAGACTTTTTTCCATAGCTGCAAGTTTTGATTACGTCTATGCTGAGAAATATATCTTAAATGCAACTATTAGACGAGATGGGTCTTCAAGATTTGGTAGCAATACCAAGTATGGTACATTTTGGGGAGCAAGTGCTGCTTGGAATATTCATGAAGAAGACTTTTTTGGAGATATATCCAACACAGTAAATTTATTAAAAGTTAGATTATCTGCTGGTACATCTGGAAATGATCAAATAGGTTTAAATCCATCTCAAACACTATATGGTTTTGGTGCTTATAATGGTCAAAACTCATCAGCTCCAAATCAGTTTGGTGATCCAAACTTAGGTTGGGAGGAGAACTTTACTATAGGTGCAGGATTAGAATTTGCACTGTTTAATAATAGAATTACAGGTGTTTTTGATTATTATAAAAGAACAACTTCAGAATTATTACTTGATGTACCAATTACACTAACACAAGGTGGAGGTTCAATTACTAAAAACATTGGTGAAATTGAAAATTCTGGATTCGAATTTGAACTAAGAGGTGATATAATTAAAAATGAAAATTTCACATGGAACATTGGAGCAAGTTTAAGTTTATATGATAATGAAGTTAAAAAACTTGCTGATGATAATGATCTTTTTACCACATCTAACTTTTATACTGGACTTAGAGTTGGTGAAGAAGTTCATACTTTTTTCTTACCTAGATATGCAGGTGTAAACCCCGCAAATGGACAAGCTCTATTTTTAGATTTAGACGACAATATTTCTACAAGTAATAATGGTAATGAAGTTTTTTTAAGTGGAAAATCTCCATTTGCAAAATTTGACGGTGGAATTAATACACGTTTAACATATAAAGGTCTATTCTTAAATGCTGATTTATATTATAAAGGTGGTAATTATATATTTAATACTGTTGAACAACAATTGTTATCGGATGGTACAGGTGCTAATAGCAACCAAAGAGTAGATGCTTGGAACTATTGGCAACAGCCTGGTGATATAGATGTGTTACCAGATCCAACTGCTAATAACCCATTTAGAAATGAAGCGAATGGAAACAGTACTAGATTCCTTCAAAAAGGAGATTATATTAGATTAAGAAACTTACAAATTGGTTATATTTTACCTTCAAGGTTCTTAAAAAATACTGCTATAACTCAATTAAAATTTCATCTTTCTGGAACAAATTTATGGACATATACTCCGTATTATAAAGGAGATCCCGAAGTTGGTATTCCATCAGGAGAAACAACTGGAACAAGAGGAATTATACCTGGTGAATTTAGTTTAAATAGTTATCCAACATTAACATCTTATGTATTTGGTGTTGATATTCAATTTTAAAAAAGTAGAAAAATGAAAAAATATTTTATATTAATAATTGTCATAGCTGCTTTCATATCTTGTGAAAATCAGCTAGAAACATTTCCTACATCAAGTATTGCTGCAGATGCAGCTTTTAAAAATGATGGGGATTTTGAAAATGCCGTTAGAGGGGCATATAGAGCTATGTTATCAGGGAACTATTACGGAGGTTCACTCCAAGGTTTTGATGTAATGACTGATAACCTTATTATAAGTCAAGAAGGAAGATTAAGCCAACAATTTAGACATGATTGGGCATATGATCCAAATACAGGTTTTGCTTTGTATATGTCAAGTGCCTATACAGTAGTTCAAGATGCTAATTTTATATTAGCTAATATCGATGTGCTAGATGATGGTGCTTTTAAAAATAATATCCGAGGAGAAGCCTTAGCTTTAAGAGCTATCGCACATTTTGATATTGTTAGATATTTTGCAAAAATTCCAACACAATCTGGAGATGCTGGAGCTTCTTTGGGAATGCCTTATGTAACGGTTCCTGACGTAAATGATTTACCTGCCAGAATTACTGTGTCAGAGTTTTATTCTAATTTAATAGCTGATTTAACAGAAGCAGCTAATTTAGTTAACACAGACAATGGAGTTTTCCAAATGGGAAAAAACGCTGTAAATGGAATTTTAGCAAGAGTTTATTTACACATGGGTGAATGGCAAGGGGCTGTAGATGCTGCCAACAATGTAACATCTTCAATAGCTTCTCGAAATTCTTTTGTTGGAATATGGAATGATTCTGAAGATGCCGGTGTTATCTTTAAACTACAGAATGATAATGTAAGTAGAGTTACATTAGGTGTACCTTATAGTCAAACTGCAAATGGTATTAAATCTGAATATGTTCCAGATTTTGCTTTGTATCAACAGTATGATGCAACTGACATTAGACAAACTGCTTATTTTGAAACAAGCTTATTTGGAGGTCTATTATACAATCATGTTATGAAATGGTATTCTAGTATAAGTACAACTTCACTTGGTGTTGTTGATGCTAAAATAATTAGAACTTCTGAAGTTTATTTAACTAAAGCAGAAGCTTTAGCTGAAATGGGTCAGGATGTTCCTGCACGGGCAGCTCTTGATGCGGTTAGATCTCAAAGATATAGTGGTTTTGTTTCAGGAGGTGAAGTTGGAAGTGCACTTAAAGATGCAATTGCACTAGAGCGACGTTTAGAATTAGCTTTTGAGGGCTCTAGATTTAGCGATTTAAAAAGAAAAGGAGTGGCTATTGAAAGATCTGCTTTTGGTCATTTATCTGATGGTTCAGGGGTTTCTGCAGTAGTTTCAACATTGCCTGCTGGAGATAACCGTTTCCAAGTACCAATTCCAATAGGTGAGTTGAATTTAAATCCTAATATGCAACAAAATCCAGGATATGGGAATTAATCCTATAAACTATTAAAACATACAAAAATGAAAAAAATATTAAAATCATTAATTTACATCACAGTACTTACTTTTTTTGTAAGTGCTTGTGATGAGAATGACACAACCTTTGATGCTTTGAGTTTCCCTGATGAATCTTTTATTGCATTGGAGAGTTCAACTTCTATTGAAGTTCTTGAAAGTACCACTAACCCTATTGAAATTGTTGTTAATTATGCAAATTCTATTGCAGGGGCAACCTCAGAAGTATCTGTAGATTTTACAATTTCTTCTGACAATGCTGTTGAGGGTGTACATTATACTGTTGTAGGTGGTTCATCTCAATTAACATTTCCCGTAGGAGTATTTAACAAAAACATTGTTATAGTTCCTATAGACAATTCTGAAGAAGATGGGGATAAAGTTTTAACAATTACTTTAACTAATTCTTCTGTTTCTTTAGGTGTACCTGGACCTGATTCTTTAAATAAATCGTTGACTGTTACTTTAACGGATGATGATTGTGCCTTTACTTTTGAAGGCCTAGATGGTATTTCTTGGATAGGTAATGATAATGCTACAGGAAGTCAAGGGCCAAACCCTACTCAAATTGTTACTACCTTTGATGGTACTAATCTATTAATGGATGGTATTGCATTTGGTTGGTTAACCAATACTAATTATTGGGATGAAGTTGTTGTTGCTAGTGCTCCTGTAATTGTAGATATGGATCCTGTAACTGGAGAATTTACAATTGAAGAACAATATTTAGCAGATACCCTTTGGAATGGAAGTCCTCAGCCAACTTATAGCATTAGTGCTACTGGCCAATATTTTTCTTGTCTTAACAAAATGATAGTTAATTATACCCTTTTTCAAGGGGGTGGTGTATTACGTGAATATACAGAAACTATTGAATTTTAATAATTAAAAAATTAAATTAATGAAAAATACAATATATAAAATAGGTTTTTTACTATTGCTTTTTGCAGTAGTATTGTCCTGTGAATCTCCAGAGGCTGATACAAATTATACGCCTGCTGAATATGAATTCCCTACTGCCATTGTTTTAGGCAGTGGTACAACTGGAAGTGGATCCTTTTCCTTTACAGCATCAGTTAATGGTGGTGGGGAAGGATACTATGTAGTAGTTGATGGTGGTAGTGATGCGCCAAGTAACAACGATGTTTTTAGTGGAGATGCTGATGGTCTAATACAATCTGGCAGTTTCCCATTAAATGGTGATCCTATAGCAATACAGGTCGATGGCCTTTGTAATAATAGTACTTATGATATTTATGCTGTTCAGCTTACATCTGACTCATTTTTATCGAGTAGTCCAACTAGTTTTTCTATTACTACAAATACTATAGATATTTCTGGAACATATACAGGAAGTCCTTTTGCATTTGGAGAAGATGCTCCACAGTTTACTGCTATTGTAACTCTTATAGATGGAACAACTAACCAGTTTACAATTGATACAGGATGGGGACCAAATTTTGTTATGTGGGCAACTGGAAATCCTGCTTACGAAGGTGCTTTCGCTTATTCCGGAATTATAACTTTAAATACCGATAATTCAATTACATTTGTAGGAGATGATGGTTGGTCTGCAATTGGAGGAAGTGGAGAATTTAATAATTCCTGTATAAATGAATTTTCATATACACTTGAACAAGAATTATTTAGCAGTACTTTTACAGTTGATGTTGTTTTAAGACAAAATCAACAATAAACAAGAATATTACCTTTTTTAAAAGAGCCATTAGTATTTAACTAATGGCTCTTTTATTTTTATACTTTCCTCTTGAATTTCTTTAATGTACAAATTGATAGAAATTAATGCTCACAAAAAAAGAAAGAGCGTCCTATTGAAAACAATTCCTCAATAATTTTGATAACTATATAATTTGAAGAATATACTTATTTGTCTAAAAAAGAGCTTTAACTATCATAATTATTTCTTAACTATTTTTAAATAATAGAGTTCCTCATCTAGAAGAATTTTAACAATATATAGTCCCTGAGGTTGATCTTCAATACTTAATTGAACTTTACCATAAATTACAGGATAAGTGCTTACCGAAATTAATTGTGAATGCATACTGTACAGCGCTATTGTTACTTCTTTTTGAGTAATAGGTAAAGCTATTTCAAAGATGCCATTGGTTGGATTTGGATACACCACAAAAGCATCTAATGATTCGATGGTTTTTGAATAGATTCCCTCACAAGAAACAGCTGTTTTTACTTCAATAATATCTCCGTGTTGTACATCAACATTAAATACTGGTGAATTGGTTTCAAATAACTCTTTGCCGTTCATCATAACAGTATAAGGAGCTGTTCCTGTTGTAATTTCTACAGAAACTCTACCTGATGTTATACTCGATTTTCCTGAAACTGTTGTACCTTCTAACGCTTCTACTGTAAAACATTGCTCATAGGTTTCTCCAGTGATGGTGATACAAACAGTATATACATCTGGAATTAAATTCTCAAAAGAATAATTCTCAGTAAAGCTTTGTGTAGCATTAA
>JQIA01001627.1_pt1 | contig 12049 bp, 9 predicted proteins | sample 811431 | NCBI WGS metagenome assembly JQIA01 (sample SAMN02998118, study PRJNA258478) | marine sediment metagenome | biome: marine; feature: seafloor; material: sediment; isolation source: oil-polluted sediment collected from 3 locations (0.5 km, 0.7 km and 0.9 km)... | place: USA: Gulf of Mexico ... | reverse complement strand
AATAAATCATGAGCCCGCCATCGGGGTGAGGGCCTACTTGAGGTTTTGCGGTTATTGACTGATTAACGCTTGAACTATCGACCGCCTTAAACAAAGGTTCTGGGTTTGCGTTGTTGCCGAATGCAATCTTCCACTGGTTGGTATTATTACCTGAAACATCAAATTTCCATAAGTTGCCAAGCAAGTCGCCAGCGTAAATTACATCGGTTATACGGTCACCATCTTCGTCAACAGCTATCGGTGTTGATAGCCCATTGTTTGATGTTTTTGTATCAAAACTTTCAATAATTGAACCAGTTTTTATATCGATAAGGTAGAGTACGGCACTACCGTTGGTACTATCATAGCCGTTAGAAACAACGGCAGCCCAATCTCCATTGTGTAATTTTACAACAGATGCTTGGGGTAAGGTATAGCCTAAATTTGCTGCGAATTCGTTTGTATCGGAGGTTCCACCGGGAGCTTGTGTGTTGGAAATCTCCCATAACACATCTGCAGATGTGAAACTTGAAGGGGTGGTTACGTCTAACGCGAATAACCCCTTGCCACCTGCACCCAATGTACCAACTAATACAGAATGCCAAGCAGTATTAAAGTAGGCATCGCCTGCACGTGGGGCGCCATCGACAAAATATTGATGTGAAATAGAACAGCTATCGCAGCCATAATCTTCTGATGTTAAGGTACTTAATGAACTAATAGCCTCGTTGGGTATGTAGGTGAATAGTTCTACACCAGTACTTGCGTTGATAGCATGTAACATACCATCGTTGGCAGCAAAGAATAGAGCTTCAGTACGTGTTAGTTTGGTGTCACGAAAAGCGGTATAGCTGCTTGATTCTGTAGAATCTAAATCACTGTAACCAAAATTATCTAACGTGCCTAAAAACCAAGGGTCTGAATTGACGACATCACCCATTAAGGAGTTTCTGTTTCTAAAAGCCCCCCCATTTTGGACTTCTGTGCTGGTGTCTCCGCGAATATGATCAACTCTTGTTGAGCCTAAGCTGTCGGTTGTTCCGTAGGCATCTTGATTTAATAATCCTTGTTGGCTCGTATTTAAATTAGCATATTCGAAGGTGACACCCTTCGTTCCCGTAGCTAATGGGTCATATGAAAAAATATTACGATCATTTTCTGTTGGGATGAGGTCAGCAGCATCCCAAGACAATGAACCAATACTACCATCTGAGTTAAGGCCGTAGGCAAGTAACTGTCCTGTCCAGTTGGCTGAATTAAAGCGAGCTTGATAAACCATGCTATTGGTATCAAGGCGTGTGGAGTTAGTTGCAGCAGCAGCGGCTGAACTGGTTCTAGCCACAATTTCATCAAAGGCTTTATTGAGTTGTTCTTCGAGCTTACCCGCATTGGTTACTAGGAAGTAACCATCGGGGTTGCCATCACTATCGCTATCCCATTCATTGGTCTCTAATGTACCGTTTTCATCCTTGTCAGCCATTGACCATTTAGCTGCGTACCAAAGAGGGTCGTGCTTAATGAAACTAGCGGATATTGTTGACCCTATCGTAAATACATTGGTTGAAGAAAGGGGCAGGGCTACGCTATCGTTCCAGTTGCCAGAAGGGAGTTCACCTGGGGGTACGTCCAAGAAATAGTCAGGATCGGAGCCTGACGCTGTGTCAAAATCACGAACAACTAGGTATGTCCCATCAGCTGTAGTGCCAGAAATAACGTAGCCTAAGTGTTGTTTAATGCTGCCAGATGCAAAGGTTGAGTCTACTTTTACTTGTACGGTACCATCGAGTTTAACCTTAAATTCGTATTCACCAATAGCATCCATATCGTGGTCAGCTGCTTGCTCTACATCCTCGAAGTTAATAATAAACTTACCGTAAGGGCGGCCACTATTAACTGAACTGTCCTGGTTTGCAGCGCTTGTGTTAGCAATGACTTCTACATAAAAATCAACTATTTGGTTGGTGGGTCGAAAGCTACCTTGAGGAACGCTTGTTTCGTTACTCCAGCTGGCTGATTTTGCAAAAGGTATGAGTGTAATAATACCTCCAGATGTAGGGATTTCAATGGTGGGTAATGGTGAGGCTAATACGACGGATAAGGTGTCGACATTTTGTATGCCAGTGACCGTGCTTATGTCTGTCTGTTGACCATATAAACCCATGCTGCCGGCATAATAGCCACCTAGCTTAGTAGGTTCTTCGGGTGACAACCCCCGAATGTTACTAAAGCTAGTGACAGCTTTGGGTGATGGCGTGCCATCACTGACACTGCCTGATTCGCCAATAAAAATATTGCTTGCCTCAGATTCTCCAGCCCAAATGATATCAGCTAAGGCTGAGGCATCTAAACCGTTTAAGTCACCGGTGTAACTGCCAAAAGAGGTGCCTGGGACTATGTCGGTATCATAAGAAGGGTTAATATCACTGATAACTAGCTGAATAGGTTTCGCACAAGACTCAAACCCACCAGTAGTGGTTCTGTAGGGGTCTTGCCAAGAGGGCAGCGGTAGGCCCAGTGCGGTATCAAATGTACTGCCGCCATCGACCCCAGTAGAAAAATCACTGGTAGGGTTAGCTTTCCCAGCAAAGTAACGTAGGCTTTCATACATCATTTCAGCAACAGGGTTGCCCCAATCATTCGCCTCGCCATTTACAATGGGGCGATAAAATATCCATCCGCTACCCCCAGCTGGGTTGTAGTTACGCCCGCTGTAGGAAAATGTTGCAATAGCTAATTTGTCGATGGTGTCGACGATACCACTTGTTGCAGTAAATACACCGGTGTCTGGATTAACTTCGTCGGTGAAACTAGCGATATTCTTTCTAAGGACACCACCTTGGGTGTTATTAGTATAAGAGCCAGTTAATAAGCCAAAAGCCATCGAGTCATTATCGCCGTACTCTTGTAGGATACCTGCTGGCTTATAGGTTGTAGTGGATCCATCACTATAAGCTTTACAGTTTGCTTCTAATAGGCCCGAAACGCAAACCTCTACGAATATATTATAATCAGTTGGTGTACCTAAGCTATTACCTGCAATAGGACTTTCTTTACTTAACCATTGCCAAATTCGTTGAGTTTTATTGGTTAAAACCCGAAGTACGGGATTACCACCAGCGGATAAGGTTGTACTAGCAAAAAGGTGGCGGTTTCCTCCTGTAGGAGCTGTTAGGGGTGTGTAATTTGCAATGTCATAACCATCAATAGTGGTACTGCTATATTCCTTACCCCAGCTATGAGCATCTTGTGGAATAAAGGCTCGTTCTAGAGTCGTGTTTGAAGTTGTATCTGTAGAGCGATAACCGCCGTAAAGTACCTTTCTCAGGGCGTCCATACGGCTGGTGGTTAAATAGTTTAGGATGTCTCCACTCCAATTTCCTGAACAGGTTTTATCAGTCGTAGTTGAAGCTGGAGTGAACTTGTTGGAGCTGTAGTTGTAGCACTTATACGAATCAAAATAGCCAAAATAATCGATACTGGGTGTGTAGCGAATATCTAGCGCGCCGTCGCCATCTAGGTCGGAAGCATCATTATAAGCCTCGTAATATAGCTTATGGTCACGGCCCATTGTTAGCATCAAGATAGGAGGGACGCTGGTGGTTAAAAATAAAGGTGTTTGTGATACGGCGGCATACGTTGCTCCAGCAGAATACAGGCTCACAAAGGTGATGACTAATAATTTTTGGATGATGTTTTTTAGCATGTCCTGTGCTCCTGAGTATTAGCGCTTATAGGTGCTTTGCAGCATGACAACGGCGGTGTCTGTACCACCCGTCGCCCGGGTGGTAACCCGATAATAATTATTGGTTAGGGTAACGCTGGCCTCTAAACTGCTACCTGATTCGCTTACGGGTGGCATTTCCTCAATAATATAAACGGGTTCTGAAGCAATGCCAGTGAGAGAGTTGGGGTAGGCAATAACTTCATTGGCGGTATCAGACCAATCGGTAATGCTATCGTCCCACCTAGATGCACCGCTAGATGTCGGTTGGTAATGGCCTAATGTGACACCGGTAAATTCGGGCAAGGTTGCGGTGTCGTTGAGGTATTTTTCGGCAGCGCGTAAAGAAGATTCAGCGGCTTGTAACGACATGTTTCTGTCTTTAAAGTTACCGGCCATTTTTTCTTCAAGCACGCTAGTCTGCATGCCTGAAACTCCAATTAGGGTCATCAGAAGTAACATGATTAGGCTAATAAAAAGTACTGCTCCACGTTGTTTTCCGGCTGTTTTCCTATCTATTAACATATTCACTGTACCCGGTTCCTGATGCTGATAACTGTGGTATAGACATGGTATAAGCGCTTATCTGTTGCATTGATTGTTGTGCCGTTATAGCTAAAGCTTTGCTGAGCGGTGGTTAAATTATCTTTTTGGGTTTTAAGCAGTAAGCTAATTTCTGCACTGATGACCTTATCCCAATTATTAGCGGTATCAATAACATCAGCAGTTTGATAGTCATCAGCTATGTCGTTGTCATCGGTGTCCACACCGTATTTGATCTGCATATCCTCAATACCTTCTACGAGTTCGGTCTTGGTTGTTGTTGTGGAATCGTAGACAAATAAAGCATTTTGTCCGCCAGCGCCAGTGGCGATGTAGTAGGTTAGTGAGGTGAAGGTTAGTAGTTCAGCATCAGAACCATAGAGTTTTGAGTTCCCTGATCCACACGAGCCCGTGCCAACCCCTGATTGATTAAGGCAGAAGTGAGTGCCCGTGTTTTGACTGGCGGCATGCGCTATAGTCTGTAAGTTTGTTCCATTTGAAGCATTGGTGGCTCTAAAAATATGTGCGTCTTCACAGTCCGTTAGCATGAGCACGTCCCCTGAGGAAATATTACAACTATTGGGTGCAAGTATTTGAATATTGGCATTTGAGCTTGATAAACTCCCTACTAAGGTTGCTCCGCAACTACCACCCTTTTGAATACTAATAGTATCTGTTTCAGGAATTACATCATCTTCAATATCGCTGTTTAATACTGGGGACCATAAGGTACTGGAGGTGGCTTGGCTACCGTTGACGATGTTTTGTGCACTATAATTTGGAGTAGGGGCGTTAGCGATAACTTGGATGTTAAGTTGCTCAACTGCTCGGCAACCACTGTAGCCAGCTTCGCGAAAATTTCTTGTTAAAAACTCAAAACTAAATCGAGTGCTTTCTTGCACTCTAGATTGCTCCTCTGTAATTCGATAAATTTTTTGTGAACTAACAAAAATCTGTGAAACACCTGCAGCTATAATTAGCCCCAGTACGAGAGCAATCATCAGCTCAACTAGAGTGACGCCTGATTGATGTGATTTTATGACTAAGTGCATCATAGTTCAGTACTTATTGAGAAAGTTTGGCTTCCACTGCCACCTACTCCACGTGAATCATCCCACTGTATGGTAATGGTGGTTGTGTCAGCATCGGTAGCAATCGCACCATCACCACTGGGTAATGCAAGCGCTAGAGCTGTTTTCCAAGCATCCCTATCTGTGTCAACAACGGAGCTGGTGGCGGGGGCGGCATCACCGACAGCAATGTCATAGCCGCCTGCTTGTGCAACGACTTTGTTAATACGCATTTTTTCTATAATGTCATAAACATGTACGATGGCTTCGGTTCTTAACTGGGCGCTATGGTTGCTTTTTAGCCCCGTTACTTGTAAGCCTGCAAGCCCTAATAAGCCAATACCTAAAATAAAGATAGAGATCATTACTTCGAGTAAGGTGAAACCTACTTGAGTTTTTGTTTTACTGGTTATGGGCATGATTCAGTACCGGTTTCGGTGCGTGGGCGACCCGATGAGCTAACAATAATTGCCCTGGATTTTGCAGAGTCAGCATTATTTGCGCAGAGCCTAAAAGTATCGTTACCTGGGCCGGCGCTGCCTTTTGATGCACCGCTGGCAGAATAAGCAATCCAGTTGGCAAAGTGGCTGCCAGTGCGTAATGTAAAGTTAGTAGGTAGCGCGGCGTAGGTTCGCAGCAGACAATCCTCATTTGCTTCACACAAATTAGTATCGGCGTCATCATTGAAGGAACCGTTTCCGTTTAGGTCGGTATATACATCCCAGCCTTCATCCCATACTTTACTTGTGGCACTTTTACGCTGAAGAGTTACTTGAACGCCTCTTTTTATAGCTTCACTTCTTGCTAAATTAAGTGCAGTGACTAAGTTATTGGCATTGGTTATGGTTTGGTTTTTACGTACAAACTCTTGATAGCTTGGAACACCAATAGTTAACAAAACACCGGCAATGATTATGGTGATTAATAACTCAATTAGGGTGAATCCATTTTTTTTTGTACACATCATGTGAATAGTCCTTCCATATTGGTAGTAGCCTAGCGTAATAAACTCGTATGTCTAGTCATTGTAGTAGATCAATTGAAATTTGTGATGAAGCGCATATTTTTAGTTAGACTGCATATTCTCTTTTGAATAACTCGAATTTAATTTGAGCGGTGTCTTGATGTGCCCGTTCAGAAGAGTTTTGTATAGGCTTGCTCGCTATTCAAAGCGATGCTATGAGAGTTTATTGGTAGTAGCGGTGGGTAAGAGCTTCTTTGAAAAGTATTGGCCTTATAATTAGTGGCAAATAAGCGCCACTATTTATAAGGTGGTTACGGATCAATTAAGAGCTACAAAGGGTGATATCTTGACCCGTTTCACCAGCACTTAATGGCTCATAATTTTGAGTTGCTGGCGTTGCATTAGAACCTGTCGCGGTTAATGTTACGTCGGAGTCAGCAGCCATGCCATCACAACTAAACGTATAGGTTTGTCCTTGTTTATTTGTTATACATGTTCCAGTCGAGCCCGTTATTGTTAAAGAGAGGGCATCAAATAAACCTGTTTTGGTATTTGTTGCTGTTCCAATGCAAAATAACAGCTCACCACTTATGCTATATGTTGAGATGCTTGCGTCAACAGTAATAGCGGCATAATCTGAGTGTGGGTTTTCTTCGACTCGAGCATCGTCTTCTGTTGTACTTTTATCGTCTTGCAGACTACCATCTAAATTCCCACTATCAGGTTCTAATGCATCAGTTCCAGTAACTCCCGTATTATCAGGGTTTGCATAAGCAATGATGCGTTCAGTTCCTGGTACATCACCTGCGACTATAACGCCTTTGCTATAGTTGTTATCTGTCACGCCTTCGTCAACGATATCTTCATTGGTAACGCAGGTCGTCATTGTGCTGGCATCAGAAGGAGGGCAAGGGTTTTCATTAAGTGCGATGTCGACTGCTTGAGTGTCAGAACCAGCACTAATAGTAGTGTTAGAAGCTTTTTTCCAGTTAGCTAGCTTTGTTGAGTTGAGCTCTATAAATGGTGTGATAGCTCTTATATCAATATCTTCACAAATATCGTCTAAAACTCCAATACCATTAATGCAAGCGCTGTACTCAGCAACATTATCAACGTCGTCTATATATATGGTTCTGGCTAATAATTGCTGAGACGCGCCTTGAGGGAATGATGTGATATTTCTACCCGATGGAGGGCTTGGTTCTGATACTGTCCCGTTGTAATAGCCGACAAAGTTTGAAACATAGGCCTGATAGGCTATTTGAGTCGTTGTATTATCAGCTAGAAAAGATGAAGGCATAACCGTTGTGATTTTTAGCTGCCAATCTTGAAATGTACTTAATATTCCATCAATACTTTTAAATCGGCACGCTTCAACATAATCACTACCTGTTGTCGTTGATGCAACATTACCATTACTATCGTAATGAGTGTGATCGCCAGAGACGGTACCAGTAACATACTTGACTGGATCATTGTTGGTATCGTGGTGGTCTCGACAGCAACTTTCACAGAGATCTGGCTGTTCAGTACCGACACCCGTGCCGACAATTTTGGTGTAAGCAGATCCTCGTTGGTCATAAATTTTCTTTGTGGAGTTATTCCACTTGATTCTTGCGGGTGAAAAGCTTTTGTCACTCCCTGCAAACTCACAATTGCAATTAACGGTAGCAAAAGCTTCTACATTATCAATCGTAGAGTTATTTCCATTGGTTGTGTATGAGACGGCAGTAAAAGTAACCAAATTATGGTTGCCTTGTTGAGAAACGTCTGGCAGTGCCTTACTTGTTTCTTTGTAAAGTGTACCGCCATTATCCAAGTCAATAGCAATTACATCAGGTGCATCGCCAGGGGTGTAACCAAAGCTTGGTGGTGTTGGATTTGCGCCAGCGCCTACGGTGGCTACGTCACTTAAGGCGGGATTAATATTGGGTATTAAAGTTTCTAATGCAACAGATTGCTCATCACCATTTTGGTCTTCCCAGGCAACGGATACTTTGACCCATTTCATAGAGTCTAGCTTTTCTGATAAGCCCGTATCCGTTTCATCCTTAACTTCCCAGGTTCTTTTGTAATTTTCGTTATTAAATGAGAGATTAAATGTTGTATTGGGTGCTAACCGGCCACCTTCGCCGCCATTATTACCATTGATGTAGGCGTATGCCATTTGTTTGCTATCAAGTTCACTAGATGTGAAACTAGACCAATCACAGGATCCTCCACAGTCCGTGCCTATTGCAATTTGGCTAAATCCACGAAGGTCATCTATTTTTTCTTCGGCTAATGCTAACGCGGCTGTTCTAGCTTTCGTACCTGCGCCTGATTGAAGTAGGCTACCTTGAAATTTAGCAATAGATAAAATACCAATAGATAAAATTAAAACTGCGAGCATAACTTCAATTAAGCTGAACCCAGAACTTGTGTTATTGATTGGTTTCATTTTATTAGCCTCATATTTTGTATACTTATTCATTAAATCCATCAACCCAGCTAGCAGGGACAGGCGCTAATATTCTAAATTCATCATTTTCCCCAAACGCCTTAAACACTTGTTCATCATAGATTGCATTATAGGTGCCTGCGCCAAGGTCTAGAGCGCAATCTGATGCCATTGCTCCGTGCATATAGGCAGTACCGGTAATTTGGATGCCAGTAGGGTTAACACATGGGTCTAATGGGTCGGAGTCAGGGTCGATGGTGGTAGGATCAATACCAACGATTAAGCCCCAAATATTCGGTCCGCCACCAAATTTTATATCACCTTCAACAATGGCTATAACCGGTGCGGTGCGTGCGCCCACTGTATCGCCAGCATTAATTTCACAATCACCGAGAACCCAATAAATGCCTGTTGAGCTTGCATTTAAAGCATCGCAATCGTCTATTTGTGTGGCGACAGTGTCTTTCATTTCTAATCGGCTGATATTAAAAATATAGTCGTAGACATCGTCAAAAGGGGGTTGTCTTACGCCTGTAGAAGGGTCTGGGCCTGGGCCAACGACGATATCTCGATTTAATTCACCGGCTTCAGATAGCATTTGATTGGTTGTAATGGCCGACTCGGCAGATCCATCATTTGCAGTTGGGTCAGCACGACAAGCACACTGATTCCATGTTGGGGTGTTGCCTAACTCATCAGCAATACCTGGGCCTATACATTGAACTCCTGCACCATCTTGATAGAAGCCGGGCTTGCAAGCTTGCATAGAACCACCGGTGGCGGGTGTTGTTTCATTCCAAGCTGAGAAGTAGACTTCATCATCTTCGCTGCCAGCCGTTAAGGAGTTTGTATTGCCATGAGGGTTAGCAACGAGAGTCATATTGCCGCCAACATCCATAAAAGGAGAGATGATTGGTGGGACCGGGCCAGTATTTAAAATAGCTGCAATGGCTGCTGCTTGGCTTACTGTTGCATTGCCGCTTAAGTCGATTGATTGTCCGGTGCCAATATAAGTTACTTTGTCATCAGCAATGTTTTTAAGAAAACCTGCATTCAATGGAGCAGCGTATTCAGAGTATATTGAAACAGCAGCCGTAGGAAAAGGCGATACTTCAATCCCGTAACCTAGCCATGTATTGGCAGCAGGTGTTGTTGATAGCTGGTTACATGGGAATACACTCGCATAGGTAACATTATTACAGTCCTGCATATCATCTTCGTAGTCGGATACACGTTTGACATAAATTTTTGCCGTATCTAGTCCCGACTCAGCAGCGGCAAATGCCTCTTTGGCTCGATACTCATTGCCAGACATTTTGATATCCATCACCCCAACTTTACTCGCAAATATTATAACCAGCGTAATGGCTATTAATATGATGATAGACATCATTAAAACAGCAGCTCCCGCTTGTTTTCCGATATATAGCTTATTGGTTTTTATTGCGTTCATATTAGGCACCAGCGTCATTTCTAAGCTTTATTGTTTCAGTTAATGTACGTGTAACCACGGTATTATCTACAGGGGTTGTTACTTGCCCCGTGATAGTGACGGTAATATTTCTGACCCTGATACCGCTCTCGCCATTGCAATCGAAATCATTGTGTACAGTAGTGCCACCAGCTACACTACACTCTGGTTCAAATTGTAGGGTGGTGATTTGTACATCTGAACGGTCAGTCGTCGAAGAGTCATACTCAGTGATGGGTTCCCACGACACGGTGCTACTAGCGCAATTAAAGTTAGCAGGTGTTGCGGTTACTGACCCTGTTCCTTGTTTAATTACACCACTGTCTAGTTTATATGCAATCAAGTCTGATGGGCTGACTGCTCCATCAGAATCAATATCATAAGCAAAATAGATGCAGTCATAGTGTCCAGAACCGAGATTAGCGCCATCAAAGGTATCTAGATAGGTACTGGTTACAGTAGCGGAGTTGAAATAGCCTGCGCGGCGTAAATCTCTGCTGATGAGTGACATAACCCCGCGTATTTCTTGATTTAGGCGAATCATTTGAAGGTTGTCTGAATTGTACCTAACAGTGGTTGAAAAGACGGTGATGACAGCACCGATAACAATAGCACCAAGCCCCATCGCTATTAATAGCTCGATTAGGGTTACGCCGCGTACTTTACTTTTATTTAAGGACATGATCTATAACCTCCTACTGAGCTATCTGAGCAAATACGAATACGCCCTAAGGTGCTAACGATTATTTTTATTTGTCGCCCGTTAGCGATTTCAAATTGAAGGAAATCATCGGGAGGGGTGCTGGGGTATACAACGGTTCCCCTCATTGGGTTAAATGAAACGGCCCCTGCAAATGGCACTGTGGTATTAGATAAGCTGACAGCCCCATCATAGTCATCTTGATTAACAACTTGCTTTACAGCATCAATCTCACAAAAATCAGCTTGGGATGAATCTGTTTCTGTACAGTCACAATCGGCATTGACTTTAAAACCATAACACCAATCATTACCACTACCAAAGCCAGTAAAGTCGAGTCTAACTAACTGATTTCTTTTAATGGCCTCTGTTTTAACAAACTGAAAGTCAGCGAAAGCTTTTTCGGCAGCCCCTTTTAATTTTCTGTTCTCTAAGGTTTCGAACATGGAGGGTGCAGCAAGCGAGACAAGTATGCCAAGCACAGCAACCGTAATGAGTAGTTCGATTAGACTAAACCCTTTATATTTATTTTGATTCATCTATGATCCTGAGTTCTTCCTTCGTATACAATTATAATTGTGATGCTGACTTGTGCAAGTTTCAAGCAGGCCATTTGTCTTGTTTAAGTAACCGTTTATCGGTTTTTGTGCTATTTTCTGTCTATATGCAGGGTGGGTTGGCTAATATCCTCTTTAATCTAAAATTATTTGGAATAAATATGCGAAAGATACCTTCAAAAGGTTTTACCTTAATTGAGTTAATGATTGTAGTCGTTATTATTGGCATTCTTGCGGCTATTGCCCTTCCTGCGTATCAAGATTACGGTAAACGGGCTAGACGAGCTGATGCTAAACATGCATTGCTGGACATTCAATTAAACCAAGAAAAGTGGCGGGCTAATAATTCTACCTATGCGTCAACAGTTATTAGTGTTTGGACAAATGGTGCTACATCTTTAGATGGTTTCTATACGATAGGGGTTGCAGGGGGAACGGTGAGTCAATATTCAGTTACGGCTACTCCTGTATCAGGGCTGCTTCAAGATGGTGATGATTGTGGAACTTTTGCGATAAATGCAAATGGTGAAGATGTTACCGGTTCGTATGCTGACGATGGTTGTTGGAATCATTAGATATTTGTAAATTAGGCTTTGTGCCTCAG
>JQIA01001626.1_pt1 | contig 12050 bp, 19 predicted proteins | sample 811431 | NCBI WGS metagenome assembly JQIA01 (sample SAMN02998118, study PRJNA258478) | marine sediment metagenome | biome: marine; feature: seafloor; material: sediment; isolation source: oil-polluted sediment collected from 3 locations (0.5 km, 0.7 km and 0.9 km)... | place: USA: Gulf of Mexico ... | reverse complement strand
CGATTATATGCAGCAAAAGGAACTACTTTAGAAACTATAGTTATGGATAAAAACTATTTGGAATGACTATAAAAACAAGCTTATTGGATTGGCTTTGCAAATTGTTGAGGCAGATCGTGTTGCTAATCCAAATTTTAAAACGGATACAGAAAAGATGTCCGGCGGTGTTGAAATGGATGCAATGGGAGCACCTGTTGCCTACCACATCACGGATCATCATCCCGGAGATTATACGAAAGGCGAGAACAAAAGCATAAAACTTCCTGCTTTTTCAGAAGATGGCTCAAGGCAAGTGTTTCATATTTTTACACGGATTCGTCCGGGATTAAACCGTGGTGTTCCGTATCTTGCCCCCGTTATTGAAAGTTTGAAACAGATTGATAAATATACCGAAGCGGAAATTATGGCTGCGGTGATTTCCTCCATGTTTACGATTTTTGTAAAATCGGAGGAAGAAGAAGGCTTGGGAGCAATGACACCAACTGAGGAAGCTGGTGGAAATGCTCGAGATAAAGATTACAAAATCGCTCCGGGTGCAATCTTGGATTTACAGCCGAATGAAAGCATTGATATTGCTGATCCGAAAAGACCCAACCAAGCGTTTGATCCGTTTGTGCAGGCCATATTAAGACAAGTTGGCGTAGCTTTAGAAATTCCGTTTGAGATATTGGTTAAGCATTTTACCGCTTCATATTCAGCAGCTCAAGCCGCATTGGTAGAGGCATGGAAATTTTTCTCGGCTCGTAGAACGTGGCTTTCCGATAAGGTTTGCCAACCAGTCTATGAATTGGTAATTGCGGAAGCGGTTGCCAAAGGGCTTTTGAAAGCACCGGGTTTCTTTTCTAATCCGATTATTCGTGCTGCCTATCTTGGTGCTGAATGGATAGGCCCTCCAAGAGGACAGATTGACCAACTTAAAGAAATCAAGGCTGCAGAAATTCGTATAAATCTTGGCGTTTCAACCTTGGCTGAAGAAACCGCACAAATCACAGGGGGAGATTGGGAGCGTAAACATCCTCAATCTGCCAAAGAGAATAGAATGAGAAAGGAAGCGGGTCTTGTGGAAGAACCCAAAGAGGCTAACGAGAAACCCATTGAAAAGGATGATGATGAATCTAAAAAAGAGGAATAATAAATGCATGAGATTTTAAGCATTGCAAAACATTGGGCGATGGAGCCGGATAGTTTGAAACACTTGTCTTCCAATACGAAGGCATTTTCTTTTTCAAGCGATCCTCCACTCAAAAATACTCGCTCTGTTTCAATTAGAGACGGCACGGCAGTTATACCTGTCAGTGGACCAATCACAGCTCAAGATAGCTTTCTCTCCTTCTTTTTTGGAGGCACACCCTTGGATGTTTTTGTGAAGGATTTTCAAAACGCCTTACATGATGACAGCGTCAAAGCTATTTTGCTGAATGTTGATAGTCCGGGAGGTGTTGCTGTCGGCCCCTGCGAAGTTGCGGAGATGATTTATCAAGCTCGAGATAAAAAACCTATTTGGGCTTATATCGGACGCAATGGTTGCTCGGCTGCTTATTGGCTTGCATCTGCTGCTGAAAAAGTCATTGCCAACCGCTCTGCTATTGTTGGAAGTATTGGTGTAGTGACTGCCGTTTCAGTTCAGGAAAACCCTGATGAACAAGGCTATCGGAATATTGAGATTGTATCGAGCAATGCAGTGAATAAACGTCCCGATCCTCGCACGGCGGACGGTATGGCAGAAATTCGGCGGGAGCTGGACAGTCTTGAGAGCGAATTTATCAACGGGGTTTCAAAATACAGAAATGTATCCCCTGAGACTGTCCGTCGTGATTTCGGTCGTGGCGGTGTTGTGGTCGGCACGGAAGCACAGGCTTCAATGATGGTTGATGCACTTGGGACTTTTGAAGACGTGATGAGCGAATTAACAACAACTAATTTTAACCAAAATAAAGGAAAACATACTATGAATAAAACCAATGAAACTTTACCTGCAAATGCTGTTTTAAAAGAGCAGATCACGGCAGATATGATTAAAAAAGAATTTCCGACCATTCATGAGGCTTTCAAACAAGAAGGCTTCAAGGAAGGTCAGGAAAAAGGTGTTGCGGATGCCAAGTCTATCGGTATTAAAGAAGGTGCGGAGGCTGAACGGAATCGCTTAATGGCAATTGAAAACGCCTCCCTTCCGGGTCATGAAGACTTGGTTGCAAAAGCAAAAGCCGACGTGCAAATGACTGCTGAAAAACTAGCCCTTCAGATTGTTTCTGCAGAAAAGGAAAAAGGCGGAGATTTCTTAAAAGCGGCTAAAGCAGCAGAAGATAAATTGCCTGAGATTAAACCGAGTGTGGCAACAACAACGGATGCAAACAAGATTGATCCGAATGCCCCTGTTGAAGAGAGAGCCAAGGCGGAATGGGTCAAAAACTCAAAACTTCGTGCGGAATTCGGTGATGATTACGAGTCGTATCTTGCTTTCAAAGAAGCAGATGAAAATGGTCAAGTTAGAATATTAGGTAAAAAATAAGGAGTAGATTATGACAGCTTTAACAACAGATACTTCCCGAGTTTACGAACTTGGTGTGACCAACGAATTTCCCGTTGCTGCCAATGCTATCATTTATGAAGGTGCGGCCGTTGGAGATAATGGTTCGGGATATTCCCGTCCGCTTCAATCCGGTGATTCTTTCAGAGGATTTGCGGACAGACATGCGGATAATTCCGCAGGTGGAGACGGTGAGAAAAACATCCGTGTTCGCAAGAAAGGAAGCATTTTGCTCGATATTGCAGGCGTCACATTAGCCGATGTCGGTAAACCTGTTTATGCATTGGATGATAACACATTTACTTTATCTTCAGGTGGCGGAGCAAGTTATATCGGGCAGGTTTCACGTTTAGAAACTTCAGGAAAAGCCGTGGTGGATTTCTATGCCTATGCACACGTACCTGTAACACCGTAACTTTTTAAAATCAGTCAGGCGTTCTTCGGGACGCTTTTTTTTATGTCTAAAATCAAGGAAAACTAATCATGTCTTTAGCAGAATTATCCTCAAGAGCGATTATCGGTCGTTACCATAAACGCCTTAAACAAAACAGTGGAATGGAATGGGTAAAAGCCGTTTCAAATCATTTTACATCCGATCAAGAAAGCGAAACCTATAAATGGCTTGGACAGGTTCCTGTCATGCGTGAATGGGTTGGTGGTCGTCAGGCGAAAGGATTCACAACGAACGGCTTGACCATTGAAAACAAGCATTTTGAAGCAACGCTTGAAATCCCAGTTGTTGATATGCGTCGCGATAAAACAGGTCAGATAAATGTTCGTGTTGATGAACTCGCTGATCGCACAAACACCCATTGGGCTCAATTGCTTTCAAAACTTTTAATCAAGGGAGAAAGTACCGTTTGTTATGACGGGCAGTATTTCTTTGACTCCGATCACAAGGAAGGTGAGAGCGGATTACAGAGCAATAAATTACAGCTTAATCTTAATGATTTTGCAGAACAGATTGATGGTGGAAAAGTCGGAAGTCCAACAGCTCCAAGTGAGGCGGCTTTGCGTTTTGCAATACTGCAAACTATCCAACAGATTCTTTCCTATAAAGACGATCAAGGCGAACCAATGAACGAAAGTGCATCCAAATTCTTGGTGATGGTTCCTACGTCTATGTGGTATTTATCCAAAGCTGCACTGGCTGTACCTTTAACGGTTGGCGGTGCATCCAACATGGTTAAAGTATTAAGTGAAATTGATATTGCCGTGGCACAGAATCCAAGATTGGATGCTTGGTCGGATAAATTTGTTGTTTTTCGTATTGATGGAGCAGTTCGTCCTTTCATTCGCCAAGAGGAAAAACCTGTTGCTTTGAAAGCGATTGCAGAAGGTTCAGAACTTGAATTTAAGGAAGATAAACATCAATACGGTGTCGATACTTGGCGAAACGTCGGCTATGGATTTTGGCAACATGCTTGCCTTTCACAACTCGTAAAAACATAGAAAGGAGTTTGGTTTATGAAAACATATAAAGTTACAACCGCACATGCCACATTTGGGTTGGGGATGGTGCTGAAACTATCTGAAGAACAATCGTCCATTAGGGATCATGCTTTGATTAAAAAAGGCAAAAATACCTTTGAGGTGAAAGAGCCTGTTCAGTTTAAGCAGGGGGAAGTGGTTGGTGTTGTAAAAGGCAAGCTTTCTCGTTTTTTGGAAGATCGTTTGGAAGAAGTTGGGAAAAAGAAAACGGCTCAATCGACTAAACAACAAACAACCGATGCGGAGAAAGATTCCGAATTTCCAAAACTCGAGCATGTTCAATTCGGGAAGTACAACGTCTATGACAGGGATGGAAAGCAGGTAAATAAAGAGCTTCTTAAGAAAGAAGAAGCGGAGCTTTTATTTGAAGAAATTCAGGATGAGGATGTGACAAGTGGTGTTTGATTTTGACACATTCATTAACAAGGCATGCGTGGGAGAAACGGATATTGAGGGCAATGTAAAGGAGGGAATATTCGGACGAAACATTCTTTATATTCCTGCTGATAACGGTTTTGAGAGCTTTCCCATAGCGGGTGATTTTCACAAAAGCTATGAGGAAGTGCAACCCGATACCATGAGTGAGTCATCGATTACTTCTGAGCAGATCGTTGTTTTTATCCGCAAGATCGATATGCCTGAATTTTTTCCAAAACCTCTGCAAGGAGATTATGTCGAGGTGGATGGGTTTCGTTTTCAGGTGATTGATGTGCAAATTCATATACCGGGTAGTTTGAAACTGGTGCTGCATGAGGAAGTATAATGCACCCAAGAGAAAACATCCGAAAGGCTTTTGTAGACAGATTAAAAACAGCCGTGGAAGGGGGGTATCCAACTATGGCAGATGACAGGGTTTATGCGAGCCGTGTCAAACCTCTATTTGATCAGTTTTTCCCTGCAATTCTCGTGTATACGCAGGAAGAAACCGTTGAGGAAGATCAATGGGACGGTGATGGATATGCCCCTTTGAAACGCAATCTTTCAGTAGATATTGAGGCTGTAGTTAAGGGTTCTGAAACACTGGATGATGAACTTGATCTGTTTGCATTTCAAATTGAAAAGGCGTTTGATGGATGGGATATCAACATGTATCAATCATCCATATTGCGTCTGAAAAAGACTGAAAGTTCTGCTGTGATTGATGGGAGTAAGGTGTATGGCGTGATACGTTTAACTTATTCACTCACTTATAGAACAGCCGTCAAACAGCCGGATGCAAGTGGCACCACACCAACAGATATAACCATAAGGGAGAACACCGATGCACATTACTATGAGCAGGGATAAAGGGGCGTTTAAGAAAGGGGAGAGTTATGATTTAAAGCTCGACAAAGCCAAGGAATTACTCACCCATGGCTACTGTGTGAGGGTTCGTTCGGATAAAAAAAGCACTGTTTTAAAATCCAAAAACAAGGAGAAAAAGTGATGCTTTTTGACGAAAAGCAGGGCTTCAATATGAACGAGCTGGCACGGCGTTTGGCAAACATTATCCGCCTTGGAACAATCAAAGAGGCTGATTACGATCGGGCTTTAGCTCGTGTTGAAATAGGTGATCTGCTTACGGGCTGGCTTCCATGGATGACCCGCCGTGCAGGAAATAGCACCGACTGGCATCCTGTCGATGTGGGTGAACAAGTTGTAGTTTTAGCTCCAAGCGGTGATTTATCTCAAGGGATAATTCTGCCTGCTCTTTACAAGGAAAATGCTTCCAGTTCTTCAAAAGACGTACACACAACCCATTATGCGGACGGTTCTACCGTATCATTTGACAGATCATCGGGAACGTTTAGTGCCGATTTTAAAGGAGATGCTAATATCAATGTTGCAGGCAATGTAAGTGTTGAGGCATCAAATGCTATTGTGAAAGCTCCTCAAATTACACTGGATGGGAATGTTGGTATTACGGGAAATATTGCAGGAAGCGGATCAACGGAACTTGCAGGAGGTGGTTCACCTGTTGCCCGTGTGGGCGATACGGTTCAAGTTGATCCCAATACGCATAAAGGCACGATAACGGGAGGGTCGGACAATGTGACTGCGGGATAGTTATTTATAAACAGTATCGCGTTTTGCAATTGTAATGACTTCAATAATCAGTTCGTTATCACGAATTTCGCAAATAATTCTGTACTTTCCGACGCGATAACGCCAAAGGCCGGACAGGTTTCCCATAAGCGATTTTCCCAAATCGTAAGGAGATTCAACATCTTGAATTTTATCAAGATAATTACTGACTTGGCGTTGTGTTCCCTTATCCAGTTTGGCAAACTGTTTAGCCGCATGAGGCGAAAATTTTATAGAATAAGGCATTTAATCCAGTTTGTTTTGTCGTTTAATATCGTCAAAAGACACCAGTTCGTCGCTAGTATAGCTACCTTGAATACGCCGTGCATCCATGACGTCTTCAATATCCTGCATATATTCAACAAGTGCCGCACGGATTAGATATCCTTTACTGCGGTCAAGTTCTTTTGCGTATTTGTTCAGTTCCTCATAGAGCTCTTCTGGTGCCTGAAAAGAAAGTGTGTGCATAATATACCTCTAAGTTATCATAAGCTGATAACTCCTATTATAACCTATCAGGTAAAAAAGAGCAATAGTTTATGCGAGGAATGAATATAAACACAGGTGAACATCTGGAAGGGATTGCTCATCTCAAGCAGTCTATTGCTGATATTCTAAGTACGCCCATCGGTTCACGGGTGATGCGTCTGGATTACGGTTCAAGGCTGTTTGAGCGGATTGACAACCCGTTAAACGGTGATTTAATTGCCGAGATTTATTCGGATGTGGTGGAAGCACTTTATAACTGGGAGCCTCGTTTTGAGGTGATTCAGGTGACGGTACAAAACATCACACAGGGAAAGCTTACCCTAGATTTGGAAGGTCGCTATTTGGTGGATGGAAAGAATATCAGACTTGAAGGAATAGAAATCAAAGGTGGTGAAATCCCGCAAGGAGAAGATATCAGGCGGTATGATGTATTTACCGAAACAGGTGAGCCGATTCTTACGGAAGATGAAAGACCGTTGCTTGGATAATTAAAATGCCCAGAATTAACACATTACCGAAAGCATCTGAACTTAACGGCACGGAAGAGATGCCTATTTTTCAGAATGGTAAAACGGTGCGAATTTCTGTTGCTGGAATGCTTGCTGTTCTTTCCTTTAGCTTTGAAGCAATAGCCGGAATGGATTTATCGGCGAAACAGGATGGAGACATTATCTATTACAACGAAGCGGAAGGAAAGTGGCTAACCAAGCCTCTTGAAATGAATGTTGATGGAGGCGTTTTTTAACTAACAATTTATGGAGCATACTTATGGCTAACATTATTCAAATCAAACGAAGTGCAACAGCGGGTGTAGTCCCAACAGCTGCACAATTACAGGAGGGAGAATTGGCAATTAACCTTGCCGATTTGATTCTCTATGTAAAAAACAGCAGTGGTGCAATTGTGGATATTTCAGGAAGTAATTTTGCACGATTGCTTGATCCTGAGTTTATTGGAACACCGAAAGCACCCACACCAAGTGCAGGCGATAATTCCACCAAAATTGCCACAACTGCGTATGTCCGTGGTGAAGTAGACAAAGCAATTACGGGACTGGATTTTCAGAAAGATGTTTTGGCAAAACAGGTGGACGCAACGCTTGATCCGAGTTCTTCTCCTACTGTAGGAGATCGTTATATTATTACCGATAGCACCACTCTGCATGTCAATTTTGGTATTATTGGTGATGTTGAAATCAACGATATTGTTGAATTTGACGGCACGGAATTTCAGGTGGTTTATGATGTCTCCTCCCAAGGAGAAGGTGCGTTGGTCTGGGATCAGAATTCCAATTCATGGCAACGTTATGACGGCACGACATGGGAACGTTTTGGTGGACTTTCTGGAGTAACGGGCGGTGCAGGTATTACGGTTGCAGGAGATGCCGTTTCCATTGATGGGGATGACGTAACCATTCACACAAATGCTTCCGATAAGGTGGCGGTTAAATCCTCCAATACGGCAGGACAAAGTTTGATTTCCCAAGGAGCGGATGATGCTGTTTGGGGAGCAACGCCGCTTGATAATCCAAATGCCGTTAGTGGATTGCTGCCGTTTAATCGTGGTGGTGTCGGAACTGATTTAACGGCTTTTGCCGTGGGAACAATGATGCGTATCAATGCCACACAGAACGGAGTTGAAGCCGCACAGGAAGGCGTGGATTTTCTTGGCAATAATAGCCTTGTTGATGGCGGAACATTCTAATGCCAAACACCATCAAACATAAAACCTCTGTTCTTTCTGGTAAAAAACCGGAAGTAAGTGAACTGATTGTCGGGGAGCTTGCCTTAAATGCAGGTGATGGAATTCTGTATGCCAAAATGGCGGATGATTCCATTCGTCAGGTGCAGTTTGTTTCGCCGATTATTGATTACGGTATGACATCGGAAACGGCATCGCAGTTTGAGGATTTCGGCTTCATTGCCGAGCAGCCTGAACATGGGATTGACTATGGTGGTATTGGATGAACGGGGTTATAGACTTATCACAGCTTCCCGCTCCTGAAATTGTTGAGAATATTGATTACGAGACTCTTCTCAAGGAATATTACTCAACCTTTATCGGTAAGGATTCAGGCTATGATGCTTTGTTGGAAAGCGATCCTGCGATAGTAGTACTGCAAAGCACTGCGTATCGTGAAATGCTGATTCGGCATCGTATTAACGAAACCGCCAAAGCAAATTTGCTTGCCTATGCCGTGGGATCGGATCTGGATCATAAGGCTGCAGGTTACGGCGTTGAACGATTGGAAGGGGAAGATGACGGCAGGCTTCGTTATCGTTGTCAATTATCTTTAGAAGGATATTCAACGGCAGGCCCTATCGGCGGATATATCTTTCATGCACTTTCTGCCAGTGTAAAAGTAAAATCCGTTGATGTGGACAGTCCAAACCCCGGAGAAGTGGTTGTAACTGTTCTTTCCAATGAAGGTAACGGCACGCCTCTTGAAAGGGAAAATCTATTCGATGTTGCAGTGCAACTAAAAAACAATGCAGTCGTTTTGGAGGGGAATAATATTACCGATCTCGTAGTGAAGGATGAAGCCGGAAATATCACATACACGGAGGGAGTTGATTATATTTTTGACAGGGATAATTCGCTTTTACTGCGAACCTCAGGCAGTCCGATATTGGAAAATGTCCTATTGCTTCTTGATTATGAACGAGCGGATGTTTTGGAATTGGTCAGGTTACAGCTTAACAATGAGGATATCCGTCCGCTCACGGATATGGTAACGGTTCAGCCTGCGGAAATTATATCCTATGCGATTGAAGCAGAAATCACGGTGTATCCCGGACCGTCTTTTGCTGTTGTGGAAAATGAAGGACGAGAACTTTTGGAGCAGTATGTAGACGAACGCCACACGGTAGGCGGACTGGTTGCCGTATCTGGTATTCACGATGCACTCCATACCAAGGGAGTAAAAAAAGTGAAGATTATTTCACCTGCCTCCGATGTTGAAACAACCAATATTCAGGCTCCTTACTGTACCGATATCACATTGACAACCACAGTAGACTATGCCTGATTTTAAAACTTTGCTTCCTCCCAATGCCACAAAACTGCAGAGGGATTTGGAGGTGATATTTGCCAAGCGAATGGCTGCTCTTGGAACACCGAACAGGGATGTTACGAATCCCGATCGATGTCCTACACATATTTTGCCATGGCTTGCATGGGAAATGTCTGTGGATGTGTGGAACGAAAACTGGACAGAAGAAATCCGTCGCGAAGTGATTAAGGCAAGTCTAGAAGTTCATAAACGCAAAGGAACACTCGGAGCTATTAAGCGGGCATTAAATGCCTTTCAGTTTGATGATGTAAAAGTGGAAGAATGGTTTGATTATGGTGGCAATCCGTACACCTTCCGTGTGTTTATCGATATTGTAACGGACGGTTTTGACATTATGAAAATGGATGAAGTATTTGCGGTGATCATGTCTTCAAAAAATGCACGTTCACACCTTGAAAGTTTGCAGGCGTTTTTAACGACCAAGACTCAAATGCCAATCATAGCTATTGGTTGCGTCACGGGTGAAATTACAACGATCTATCCAAAAGAAACATAATGGCACAGCAATACTACACAATCATCACGGATATTGGGCTGGCAAAAGAAGCAGCCGCCCATACTGCGGGAGCATCGCAAGTGCAGCTTTTGGAGTTGGCTGTTGGCGACGGGCTGGGTTTTATGTATGACCCAAGTGGCGATATGACCTCACTTAAAAACGAGGTTTTTCGTACCAATATTAACAAGGTGTATACCGATACAAACCATCCCAATCAGTTGGTTATTGAAGCAGTTATTCCTGAAAATGTCGGAGAGTTTTATATTAGAGAGGTCGGAATATTTGATAGCGATGGCGATTTATTTGCCATTGGAAAATATCCTGAAACCTTCAAACCGGAACTTGCAAGTGGTTCGGGCAAGGATTTATACATTCGTATGATCTTGGGTTTTTCCACAACGCCTGAGGTTACCCTAATTATTGATCCGAGTGTTGTTCTGGTGTCCGTCAAGGATATTCATGACGTGATGGCGGATGCCATAGTTGTTCATGAAACAAGTGTTGAGGCACATAGCGGTGCATTTCAAGGGCTGCTGGAAGCCGATAATCTGGGGCCTGTCGGGATTCACAATCAGTATTTTGACGGGGTTATTACCGATTACGGAACTATCACGGGAAACAATCCCTTTGCAGCAGAAAATGTGCCGATTGTGCGGTGCGATATGGCACGTGGCGGGTTTAACTATGACTATGAGGATTTAACATGACAACCGTTGTAAAACGCAGAGGTGGAACGACGAATGAACACGATTTGTTTGTCGGAGCATCACGGGAAATTACCGTTGATACGGATAAAAAAACCGTGGTGGTGCATGATGGTGTAACACCTGGAGGATTTGCACTTGCTCGCGAGGATTTAAGCAATGTGACACGGGCTACCGTATTTCATGGTTTTCGTATGGATGAAAACGGCTCTCTTTTTCTTGATACGGGAGACGGAAATTTTAAAGCGGAAGATTATATCGACTGGTTTCTGGCAGGCACAAACATTTCATTTGAAATCAACAACAACGGCGAACTTATCGCAAATCTATAAAGGAGAATATGTATGAACACTCTTAATCTTGGAAAAATCAAATTGGCATGGAAGGGAGCATATAATCCTGCCGAATCCTATACGAAAGATGATCTGGTAAGTTTTTCTGGCAGTAGTTATATCTGTATTCAGGACAATACTGGTTATGCACCGCCCGATCCATTTTATTGGGATTTGATGGCATCGGGAACGGAGCAGCTCTCACAGCTTGGCGATATGGTTATTCATAATGGCACACAAGCCGTTGCTCTTAATGTCGGTGCAGAAAACACGTTTCTTCGCATTAAAAACGGATTGCCTGCTTGGGGTAGTCAAGAATCCCGTCCCGGCACGACCGTGAAAAGTCTGATGAAAGGAGGCAATTACGGCAACCAGCAGGTGGCTTCTTTTTTAATGAACGATGGAAGCTTGCGGGCGGTTGGACGTGCATTGAATTATTCCAATGCCGATACAAATAATCAGCATATATATTTACCACAAACAGTGCCTGTTAATCCTGATAAACCACCTACTGCACCCTTCAAGGCAATCTATAGAAACTATGCCAGTTTCTTTGCCTTGACGGAGGATGGACAGGTATATTCATGGGGACATAATCAGAACGGAATGCTGGGACATGGGGATGCTTTGAATAGGCACCATGCCATAAGAATAGATTGGTTTGTTGATAACGGCATTACCATTGCGGATATTGTGTGTCCGAATGATTGTTTATGGGCTGCCAGCACGACGTTTTTTATTACAACAACTGGAGAATTATACGCTTGCGGTTACAATGGCTATGGACAGTTGGGAGATGGAACGACAAGCAACAGTTATATTCCCATTCGTTGCGGTGTGCTTAGCGGTGTAAAACAAGTATCGTTGAGTCTTT
>JQIA01001625.1_pt1 | contig 12051 bp, 9 predicted proteins | sample 811431 | NCBI WGS metagenome assembly JQIA01 (sample SAMN02998118, study PRJNA258478) | marine sediment metagenome | biome: marine; feature: seafloor; material: sediment; isolation source: oil-polluted sediment collected from 3 locations (0.5 km, 0.7 km and 0.9 km)... | place: USA: Gulf of Mexico ... | reverse complement strand
TGGATTTATAGATCTTGGATAGAATATAATTACGAAGATGACCTTGGAAACTCTGTACAAATTAAAGAAGATAATAAAGATATTATCAATTGGTTCGATATGGGAGTAGCTGGTGGAGTTGGCTATCGATTTTTAAATGGATTGGGTTGGACTGTTAGTGCACGTTATTATTATGGTTTTACTAACGTTTATAAAAATAGAACTGGAACAAATAATAGTTCTTTATTTTTAAAATTAAATATACCTTTTGGAGTAAGCCAAGAAAAGAAAGAAGAAATCAAAGAAATGAAAACTCATTTGCAAGAGAAAAAAGAAGAAAAGAAAGCCGCAAGAAAGAAAAAAAAGAAAGAAAATAATAATAATTCTATAAACATTTAATAAATGAAAATCAAAATTGCACTATTATCCCTTTTAGGATTATTTTTATATACAAGTCAAGTCCATGCTCAATACGTATCAACAAAAGTAAAAACTAAACATCAGATTTATACCGATAGTCTAAAACAAGTAGAATATAACTACCTATTTCCTTTTTTAGGACAAGGCGCTTACACAAAAGGATTTGACATCCCTTATCCAGTTGGTCTTATGGGTAATTATATGTGGATGAAACAAGGATTGGCTATAGAAAATTTACAATTAGGGTTAAAAACAGACAATTTAGACATTCCGTTGACTGAAATAAACTTTATTGAATTTGGAAAAAACACAAACACATCCTATGTTTTTAATGTAAGACCAGATATTTGGATTTTGCCTTTTTTAAATGTTTATGGAATATTTGGTTATGGAGAATCTCATACCGAAGTTAATATAACTGCTCCTATTGTAATGAAATCTGTTGTAGATCAAAGTGTAACTACTACTGGGGTTGGTATAATGGGAGCTGGAGGTATTGGTCCTGTATGGTTTTCTGTCGATGCCAATTGGACTTGGAATAAACCAGAATTGTTAGACAAAGCTGTTAGAGTAAATGTTTTGGGTATACGGTTAGGTCACACTTTTGTATTTAAAAACAAACCTCAAAGTAATATTGCACTTTGGGCTGGAACGATGAGTGTAAATATGAGTTCTGAAACCAAAGGTGAAATAAAATTAAAGGATGCTTTGCCACCAGAAACTTGGGAAAGAAGAGATGAAATAATAAATGAATATAATTTATGGTACGATGGCTTAACTCCAGTAAAAAAAGCTGCAGTAGACGCAACACCGGTACCAGATATTATGGAACGATTAGATGCTGCAGATGGAAGCTCTATTATTAGATATGGAATTGACAAACAAGTAAAAGAAAGATGGAATGGTCTTATCGGGATTCAATATCAATACAATAAACATTGGATGTTACGATCTGAAGCTGGTTTAATTGGTGACAGAAAATCATTCTTGCTTTCATTAAACTATCGATTCTTATTATAAAATAGAATTCCTTATAAAACTGTTTTTTTTTAAATGAATAAACACTACTTATTGTATTTAATATTGTTGAACACTATATTCGTTTTATCTCAAAACAATATTGAAAGGGATAGTATTGCTGTGGATACAAACAATTTATATATTGAAGATCATAATAAACAGTTAAATATTAAATTTGATATAACTAACGATCAAGTTAAATATTTCTTGCCGTATGAAGGAGGAAAAGCTGTTATTAAAACTAATTTAAATGCGAGTTTAGGTTTTGTATTTAGCTATAAGTTTTTATCGGTTAGATTGGGGATTCGACCTAGTTTATCTGATAGCAAGAAAGAAGATAAAGGGGAAACAGATTTTTTTAGAATAAGGTTGAAGTTCCTATTTGATAAATGGACTCATCGTTTTGAATATAATTATACCAGAGGATTTTATATTGATAATACGGATGATTTCGGCATGTACGATTCAGATTTCCATATTCAATTACCTAACTTAACTACAAACATAATTTCTGGTTCCTCACATTATAGTTTTAATAAAAACTATTCTTTTAAGGCGGTTGAATCCAATACAGAAATTCAACTAAAGTCCGCTGGCTCCTTTTCAGTAGGTATAAATTATAACTTTTATGATGTAGCTGGAACAGATAAAATTAAGGGTGAGAATGGTAACACCTTTTACAAATCTAATTATAGTGAATATAGTGGTTTTAGTACTGTCCTAAATGCTGGGTATCATTACACTTTTATATTACACAGTTATTGGTATGTAAATATTCGTGCCAATCCAGGTTTTGGGCTTGACTTTTATGAGACTTCATATCATTCAGAAGAAAGTGTAGAAAAGAAAAAAGATAATGAAACATTCTTTGCTCTTAGCAGTGGAATTTCAGCTGGATATAATGGAAAAAAATATTATTTTGGTGCAGGATTTAACTATAATGTGAACAGTGAGAAGTTTAATGATGACAATATTAATCTTCAACCCATTACATACAATTTCAATATTTTTATTGGATATCGATTTAAAGCTCCAAAACAAGTAAGTAAACCGATAGATTTAATAGAAGACAAAGTTCCTATACTGCAAGATAAAAATTAATCGAAAAGCGTATTATAGTCAACTTGGTCTAATATTGTTGAGATATTAGTATTGTTTTTTTTTTGGTATAATGACTTAGAAACCGAATGTGCTTTAAATTTCTTTTGGGTAAAGCCAACATTCATAATCTCTGTAATCTGGTTTTTATTTATTTTATCATTCAACCAGTCCCCTTTTATATTTTCATCTAAAACAAGGGGCATTCTTTTTTTTATATTATGTATTTCCGAAAAAAAATCATTCGCTTCCGTGGTAATTATAGAGCAACTAGAAACACCATTAAATTCATTATAAATTCCTGCAAACACAAATAAGTCTCTACCATCTGGGAATTCAGTAGAGGGAATATAACAGTAATATGGTATAGAAGAATCATAAGAACGATGCGGCTCAAAAAAGCCATCTGCAATAATCAAACACCTTTTCTCTAAAGCACTTTCTTTATACATATTTGAAATGAATATGGTTTCACATTTTGCATTAAGAGTATTGTATTTTTTTCTGAAATTAGAAATGTCGTCCAATCCCAAATCTGGAATTAGTCCCCATGTAGATGGATAAATAGTTTGTGGCTCCCCCAGTTTGATAATAGATAAAGTTGGATACCCAAAACCATTGGCATGATAAAAAGGTTGGTAATCAAAATCCTTATAAAAAGAAGCGGTTTGGTTTTTCTTAACCAATTGTTTAATTTTAGTAGAGGATATATCAAAACACATAGCTACTATTCTGGATATTCTATTCTTAGGTGATAGATATTATTCAGTTTCTTTTTCAAAACCTTTTTTATCAATTGAATTTCTTTGAAAGTAATATTCGCATTTAAAAATTGACCTTGCTCCATTTGGCTATCTATAATCTTCTCAACAAAGGCGTCCAATTTCGAAGATGTTGGCTCTTTCAGACTTTTACTTGCAGCTTCAACGCTGTCTGCCATCATTAATATTGCAGTTTCTTTAGAAAAAGGAATTGGACCAGGGTATGAAAAATCTTTTTTATTTGCGGATCCAATATTTTCATTTTCTTTTGAATAGAAATAATAAACAATACTAGTTCCATGATGAGTTCTAATAAAATCAATGATACGATCTGGAAGTTTGTTTTTTCGTGCAATCTCAATTCCATTAATAACGTGATCTGTAATTATTTGAGCACTCTCTTTTGGATCTAATTCATCATGCGCATTTATTGAAGCTATTTGATTTTCAGTAAAATAAGTAGGGTTTACCATTTTTCCTATATCATGATAAAGCGCTCCTACTCTAACCAACATGGCATTTGCTCCAATTTCATTAGCAGCAGCTTCGGCTAAATTAGCCACATTAAGAGAATGATGAAAAGTTCCAGGTGCTTTATTAGATAGTTCTTTAAGTAATTTAGAATTAGTATCACTTAATTCTAGTAGAGATACATCGGATACTAATCCAAATATTTTTTCGTAAATATAAATTAGAGGAAAAGCAAATAGGGTTAATAATCCACATAAAACAAAATAATAAAAATATTCCCATTCTATCAACTCAATATTTCCTTCTTGTATGATGAAAAAAGCAAAATAGCCAATGATATAAACTAAGGTAATTTGTCCTACCGAAATAAATAGGTTAGCTCGTTTATATAGTTCAGATATTGTTAATACAGTAACTATTCCTGCTATTATTTGTAAAAATAAAAATTCGAAACTATTGGGTACAATAAAGCCCAAAAGTAACAATGTTAGAACATGTACAAAAAGTCCTAGTCTTGCATCGAAAAATGTTTTAAGGACCAAAGGTAAAATACATAAAGGAGCTATATAGACAAATGTAGCATCATATTTTACAATAATAGTCGTCATAAAAACCATAGCGATTATATTGAAGAATATAAAAGTTACCTTGGTATTATTTTCATAGATTTCCTCTCTATAATTTTTAAGGAAAAGAAATAACATTAAAAAAACTAAAAAAACCAATAAAGAATACCCCAACAGAAGCCAATAGTAATTAGAGCTACTCCATACTTGAGACTGGAACTCGGATTTTAAAGAAGATAACACCTGAAATTTATTACCTTCAACGACTTCACCTTTGGCAATAATTCGGCTTCCCTTTTCAATAACACCTCGATTAGGATTTATAGTTTCTACTCTAGCATTAATGGTGGATTCTGTTAATTCATGATTGTATGATAAATTTGCAGAAACAACTCTTGATAATATTTCATTTAAGTAACTTTCTAAATTATGTTTTTGAGACTTATATACTTCTTCGTTAATTATATCATCAAGATTTTCAATAGCAAGAATTTGCTTATAAGTAACTTCTTCTACTATACTTCCACTTTTTAAATAAATAATTTTATCCTCGTTATAAGTGAATGTCTCATTAGTAATTCCAACAGAATAAATCTTATTTAATATGGTAATGCCTAATTCATAAATCTCATTTTTTGGTTCTATCGAAACACTATCACTATAAGATTCAAAAAATAAATCTGTATAAAGTGTTTTTATTTCAATAATTCTCAGGGTGTCTTTATCAAAAAAAGGAGTGATGTCATTTTTAATAGCTTCAATCTCTTTGTCTAAACTTTCCTTGTCCTTTTTAATGGTAAAACTAAATGGAGCATATAAGTTTTCGTATTGCCACGGTTTTCCTTTTTGAAAATTATATTTAAACTGTCCTCCCTTTGGCAACAGGTATATAATTAGTATTGTGGCGATTATAAATAAGAATATCTTATAAATAAACGATTGGTTTTTAGAAAAAAATGAAAAGATTGTATTCATTGAAAATTACTATAAGTAGTAAAGGTATAAATATCGGTAGATTAATCCCAATTACACTAATATCAAGAATATTTTTAATATTAAATGTGTAAATTTGCACTTCTTATTCTCTAAATAAAAATTGTAAATACAAATGAATAAAAAAGTTGTAATTGTCGCTGCTGTAAGAACTCCAATCGGTAGTTTTATGGGAAGTTTATCTAGTTTATCAGCTACTAAATTAGGTTCTATAGCTATTAAAGGTGCTTTAAATAAAATTAATCTTGACCCAACTCTTGTAGAAGAGGTTTTTATGGGCAATGTAGTACAAGCTGGTGTTGGACAGGCTCCTGCACGACAAGCTGCTTTAGGTGCTGGAATTCCAGACACTGTACCTTGTACAACGATCAATAAAGTTTGTGCTTCTGGAATGAAAGCAGTAATGAATGCTGCTCAAGCTATTGCATTGGGGGATGCCGAAGTGGTTATTGCTGGTGGAATGGAAAGCATGAGTAATATTCCTCATTATGTTCATATAAGAAATGGTCATAAGTTTGGCCCAAATACCATGGTAGATGGCATGCAAAAAGATGGATTAGTAGATGCATATGATCAAAATGCAATGGGAGTTTGTGCAGACTTATGTGCTACAGAACATGATTTTTCTAGAGAAGATCAAGATAATTATGCTATACAATCCTATAAACGCTCTGCAAAAGCTTGGGAGGATGGAAAATTTAATGAGGAAATAGTTCCAGTTGAGATACCACAAAGACGTGGAGAACCTGTTATTTTTTCAGAAGATGAAGAGTACAAAAATGTAAGAATGGAAAAAATACCAAACTTACGTGCTGTTTTTACTAAAGAAGGTACTGTTACTGCTGCTAATGCTTCCACTATTAATGATGGTGCTGGAGCAATGGTATTAATGAGTGAAGAAAAAGCAAATGAATTAGGACTAACTCCTTTGGTATCTATAAAAAGTTATGCAGATGCTGCTCACGAACCTCAATGGTTTACAACAGCTCCTTCTAAAGCTTTACCTAAAGCTCTTGCAAAAGCCAATATGCCTATGGAGGATGTAGAATATTTTGAATTCAATGAGGCTTTCGCTGTTGTTGGATTAGCAAATATGAAAATCCTTGGATTAAACGATTCTAATGTAAATGTTAATGGTGGTGCTGTTTCTTTAGGTCATCCATTAGGTTGTAGTGGGGTTAGAATATTAATTACACTAATTAATGTATTAAAACAAAACAATGCTAAAATTGGTGCTGCAGCTATCTGTAATGGTGGCGGAGGTGCATCGGCTATGGTAATTGAAAGATAAATTCTATTTTTGATTTTTAAATCTTTCTATATTAATTTAAATTAAATGAACTACGGCCTTTGTAATTTGAGTATTGTTCCGCTTAGAGCTGTAGCTTCAGATGCAAGTGAAATGGTTTCTCAAGTTTTATATGGAGAATCATTTAAGGTTTTAGAAACAAGAAAAAAGTGGAGTCGAATTCGGTTATCCTTCGATAATTATGAAGGTTGGATAGACAATAAACAGTACTTAATAATTTCTGAAGAAGACTTTAATACATTAGGAGATAAACCTAAAAGTCTCTCTGCAAATTTGGTGGATATTGTTACAACTTCGGAAAATGAATTACTTTCCATTTGTTTAGGATCTACAATTGAATCTGCATCGTATCTTGGTCATCATTATGAAGGTAATTCAATTAGTGGTATTCAGCCAAAATACGAGATTATTGAAACTGCACACCTGTATTTAAATAGTCCTTATTTATGGGGTGGAAAAACTCCCTTTGGTATAGATTGTAGTGGTTTTACACAAATGGTTTATAAATTAAATGGCCATAAATTACTTCGCGATGCTAGTCAGCAAGCTACCCAAGGTGATTCATTAAGTTTTATAGAGGAAAGTGAACCTGGAGATTTAGCTTTTTTTGATAATGAAGAAGGAAATATCACACATGTAGGTATTATTATGGAGGATAATTATATTATACATGCTCACGGCCAAGTAAGAGTAGACAGATTAGATCATTCTGGTATTTTTAATTCTAAAATGAGAAAACATACCCACAAATTGAGAGTTATCAAACGTATTATATAAAAAAAGGCTGTCTTAATAGACAGCCTTTTTTTATATAATATTACTTGGGATTATTTTCCTCCTTCTAATTCCTCTATTATGGCTCTCATTCCTTTCGCTTTGTCGTCCATACTTAATTGACTATAAATATCTCTAAGAGTTCTAAATAACTGGATGTTACCTTTGCTTAATTCTGAAGCTTTTTCTAAATAAGGCAACGCTTCTTTATACATGTTATTTCTATCTTCTTGAATTTCATCATAACGGTTATAATCTGCTGTTGATGTCCCCAATGCATTCATCTCTTCAATCATTGCTGGATCTTTGTCTAGTATTATTTGTGCTATATTAATAAGAGCTGCTTCATAGTTTGGATCAAACTCTAAAGCTTTTTTATAATATTCCATAGCAGCTTCAGTTTCACCATTCTTCTTACTAGCAACACCTAAATTAAAATACAATTCAGGGTTATTAGGGTCTCTTTTAATTATTTCAGAAATAACAGTTTTGTATTCTACCATATTACCTTCTCCATAATACATATTGGCTTCAGCATACATTAAGGCAAGATTATCTGGATTTTCTTTTCTTGCTTTCTTAATTAATTCTGCTGCTTTATCAGTATCACCAGTAGTATTATAAATTAAGGTCATATTCTTTAATATTTCACCTATTTTAGATTCCGATTTTTCATCTCTAGGTTTTGAATAAAGACCGTCTTTAATGCTTTTATTTCTACCATCTTTGGTGTCAAATTCTTTTTCTACATTAGTTTCATTATTAGTTGCAGAATAAGTGGTTGTAATACCAGTATATTCAATATCTATTAAATGCTGGTAATATTTTAATGCATTATCATAATCTTTTGCTCTAACTGCATTACTAGCTGCGAAATAAAGGTATAATGTGTCTTTTTTACTTACCTGATAACCAGCATATAATTTTTCTGATGCTGATTTAAATTTTCCACTATCTCTATCACTTACTGCTCCATTTACAAGAATAACACGTAAGTTATCCATTGCTGTTTCTAATTCAGAAACATATTTCCCTTTAGGGTCAACTTCTTGTGCTTTTGAAAAAGATTCTGCTGCAATTTTTAACTTTTCTAAATCTTCTTCTCCTGCAGCGCCTACATAAGCATTTCCTTTTGCTAAATAGAATTGAGATTTCAGTGTTTTATCAGCACTGCTAATAAGATTTTCTGATTGATTTAAAATAGAAATAGCTTCGGTAAAGTTGCCAGATTTTATAGCTTTTTCAGCACTCTTTATTTCTTTCTTTTGGCCAAAAGTTAGTACAGAAATCATCATCATTCCTGCTATTAAAATTTGTTTTTTCATTTTACTTTTATTTATAAATAAATTATTTGAATTATTCTTCTTCATTTGTTGCATCTTCTGTTGCATCTTGATTTGTTTCCTCAGATGGAACGGAAGTATTTGTGTCATTTTCTGAAACAATTACATTTCCTTCTTCATCTAATTCTACTTCATCTTCATCATGCATTACTTTAGCTACTGCAGCTATAGCATCTCCATCTCTAACTTTAATTAATCGAACGCCTTGTGTAGCACGACCCATTACACGTAAACTTTCTACAGCCAAGCGAATCGCTATTCCAGATTTATTGATAATCATTAAATCATCACTATCGGTAACATTCTTAATAGCAACCAAATTTCCTGTTTTTTCAGTAATACTAATAGTCTTTACTCCTTTTCCTCCTCTATTAGTAATTCTATAATCCTCTAAACTAGATCGTTTACCATAGCCGTTTTCTGAAACTACCAAAACATTAGATTCTGTATCATTAATAGTAATCATTCCAATTACTTCATCAGATTCATCACTCAATCTAATCCCTCTAACTCCCGAAGCATTTCTACCCATAGAGCGAGTTTTCTCTTCTTCAAAACGGATGGCTTTTCCAGATCTAACTGCTATCATTACCTGACTATCTCCTTTAGTTAGTTTCGCTTCTAATAGTTCATCGTCTTCTCTAATAGTAATAGCATTAATCCCATTGGTTCTAGGTCTAGAATATTGCTCCAATAAAGTCTTTTTAACTTGACCTTTTTTGGTAGCCATAATCACATAGTGACTATTAATATATTCCTCATCTTTAAGATCTTGGGTACAAATAAACGCTTTTACCTTATCGTCTTGTCCTATATTTATTAGATTTTGTATTGCTCTACCTTTTGAGGTTCTACTACCTTCAGGAATTTCAAAAACACGCATCCAGAAACACTTTCCTTTTTGTGTAAAGAATAACATATACTGGTGATTAGTACCAACAAATAAATGTTCTAAGAAATCTTCATTACGAGTTGAAGATGCTTTTGCTCCTACTCCTCCTCTATGTTGTTTTTTATATTCAGAAAGAGGAGTACGTTTAATATAACCTGCATGCGAAATGGTAATCACCACTTTTTCGTCAGGTATTAAATCGGTTATACTCACATCTCCACCTGCATATTCAATTACAGAACGACGTTCGTCTCCATATTTATGAAGTATTTCAAATAATTCTTCTTTAATGATACTCATTCTAAGCTCTTTACTAGCTAGAATATCTCTATACCCTTGTATGGTTTTCATTAATTCTTCGTATTCTGCACGAAGTTTATCTTGCTCCAGGCCTGTAAGTTGACGCAAGCGCATTTCGACAATAGCTTTTGCTTGTATTTCTGAGAGCTCAAAAGCTTTGATCAATTTTGCGCGAGCTTCATCTGCATTTGCAGAAGCACGAATTAATCGTATTACTTCATCAATATTATCTGAAGCAATAATTAATCCCTCTAAAATATGAGCTCTTTCTTCGGCCTTCCTTAGTAAATATTCTGTACGTCGCACCACTACTTCATGACGATGTTCTACAAAATAATGAATGAGCTCTTTTAAGTTTAATAAACGAGGTCTACCTTTTACTAAACAAATATTATTTACACTAAAACTAGATTGCAATGCGGTATATTTATACAACATATTGAGTACAATATTAGGAATTGCATCACGCTTTAATATATAAACTATACGCATTCCTTTTCTATCGGACTCATCCCGAATATTAGAAATACCTTCTATTTTTTTATCATTAACAAGGTCAGCAGTCTTTTTTATCATGTCTGCCTTATTCACTTGATAAGGAATTTCAGAAACAATAATACATTCTCTTCCATTAACTTCTTCAAAAGAAGCTTTGGCACGCATTACAATTTTTCCTCTACCGGTATGAAATGCATCTTTTACGCCTTCATATCCATAAATAACACCTCCTGTTGGAAAGTCTGGAGCTTTTATATGCTGCATTAATCCATCGATATCGATATCATTATCCTCAATATACGCAATAGTACCGTTAATAACTTCTGTTAAATTATGAGGAGGCATATTGGTGGCCATACCAACTGCAATACCTGAAGCACCATTAATTAATAAGCCAGGAACTCTAGTCGGTAATACTGTAGGTTCTTTTAAAGTGTCGTCAAAGTTTAGTTGATGATCTACTGTCTCTTTGTCAATATCTGCCAGCATGTCTTCCGAAATCTTTTGCATACGCGCTTCTGTATAACGCATTGCTGCTGGACTATCTCCATCGATAGAACCAAAATTTCCTTGACCATCTACCAACATATAGCGAAGACTCCATTCCTGAGCCATACGCACCATTGCATCATAAACTGAAGTATCTCCATGTGGGTGATATTTACCTAAAACTTCCCCAACTATTCTTGCAGATTTTTTATGAGCACCTGTAGCTCTAATACCTAGCTCATGCATTCCAAATAAAACACGTCTGTGAACTGGTTTCATTCCATCCCTAACATCTGGTAATGCTCTAGATACGATAACTGACATTGAATAATCAATGTAAGCCGATTTCATTTCATCCTCAATATTAATTGGGATCAATTTTTCGCCTTCAGCCATATATATTCTTTAATTTTTATGTTAATATTCTAAAAAAGCAAGATACATTAATTGTATCTTTATAGAAGCAAAATAATTTTCGAAAAATACTATTTTATTAACAAAAATAAGAGCTAAAACCGTTAATAACTATCGATTTTATTACTTTGATTTTAGTAAGTTTTTTTGTCTTTTTACCTCTAATCACCTTAATAAGGTATAGTTTTTGTCTTATTAGCCTTATTAAACTATTTTTTGACATAAAGAAATTAAATTATGGATGATAATTTTTCACCAAGAGTAAAGGATGTAATCGCTTTTAGTAAAGAAGAAGCACTGCGATTAGGGCATGAATTTATAGGGACTGAGCATTTAATGCTGGGATTACTTCGCGATGGAAATGGCAAAGCGGTATCGATATTAAACAACTTAGAAATAGATCTTAATCATTTACGTAAGAAGGTTGAAATCTTAAGCCCTGCAAATCCTAAGTTATTATCAAATGAAAATGACAAAACAAACCTTCATTTGACTCGTCAAGCTGAAAGAGCTCTGAAAACTACTTTTTTAGAAGCAAAACTATTTCAAAGTTCATCTATAAATACGGCACATTTATTATTGTGCATACTTAGAAATGAAAACGACCCAACAACTAAACTATTAAATAAGATGAAAGTGGATTATGATGGAGTAAAAGATCAATTTAAATTAATGATAACAAACGATGATGATTTTATAGATAGCCCAACTTCCGAATCTTTTC
>JQIA01001624.1_pt1 | contig 12051 bp, 11 predicted proteins | sample 811431 | NCBI WGS metagenome assembly JQIA01 (sample SAMN02998118, study PRJNA258478) | marine sediment metagenome | biome: marine; feature: seafloor; material: sediment; isolation source: oil-polluted sediment collected from 3 locations (0.5 km, 0.7 km and 0.9 km)... | place: USA: Gulf of Mexico ... | reverse complement strand
GCTTGCAAAAACGGAGTTTTTGGCAACAAAAGATGCGACGCGTCAAATGGGGAATGCTCTCAAACAGGCAGGAATTGATACAAAACACTTGTCTTCTGCTCAGACAAAACTGGGTAAAAACCTTGCGACGTTAAGAAAGCGTCAAAGCTCTCTTTCAGGTGTGCGAAACTCCCAAGATGCCAATATGGCAAATCGGGGAAATTACCGTTCCCAAATGATGGATGCTGTTGCCCTTGGCAGTACTTTATATGGTGCGATCCGTCCGGCAGCGAATTTTGAACTGGCAATGGCCAAGGTCGGTGCTATCACCAATGAGGCTGCCGAAGGAGAAGGGTTTAAATCCCTCACAAAACAGGCGCGTGATTTAGGGCGAACCACGCAATATACGGCATCACAAGCTGCGGAGGCCATGCAGTATCTTGGTATGACCGGCATGAAAACCAACGAGATACTGGAGGCAACACCCCATGTGCTGAACATGGCGATTGCTGCCGATATGGATTTGGGACGTGCGGCGGATATTGCTTCCAACATTCTGTCAGGCTTCAACATGGAAGCATCCCGCACGGGTGAAGTGGCAGATGTATTGGCTCAGGCATCAAGAACGGCTAATGTCGATGTCGAGATGCTGGGGCAGACTATGAAATATGTAGCTCCAGCAGTATCAGCCGTTGGAGGAAGTCTACAGGAAACAGCTGCTCTTGCTGGTGTTTTAGGAGATGCGGGTATTCAGGCGACCATGGCGGGAACCATGCTGCGTTCATCCTATTTACGTCTTGCTGCACCTGCTAAAGCTGGAGCGAATGCTCTTGGAAAAATGCGTGAGGAAATGGGCATATCCGCAGAAGAAATGCCAGATGTTGCTAAGGAAGCCATGTTGGCACAACAACGACTCTCTGGTATGGGCGTTGAGATATTCAAAGACGGCAATATGCGTTCAATGGTGAATATCCTGAAGGATATGTCCGCTGCCTTGAAGGACGCCAGTGATGAAGAAAAGCTCGCAACGGTGAAGGATGTGTTTGGCACACGAGCATCTTCCGGAGCCCTTGCCATATTCAAAAGTATCGAAACAGGTCGTCTTGATGAAGTAGTTGATAAGATAAATAATGCAGATGGTGCCGCCAAAGAAATGGCGGATCGTTTGAAAAACACAACGATTGGGGCTTTCAAACAGTTCGGATCGGCCATGGAAAGCGTGGGGATTTCTATAGGAAGTGTTCTGCTTCCAGCCTTTCGCGATATTGCTTTAGGAGCTGCGGAAGTGGCAAGTTGGGTAAGTATCATGTCCGAGGAATTTCCGTTTGCAACCAAAGTCATTGGGCTTGCCGTGGCGGGCTTGATTAGCTTTAAAATTACCGCCATCGGAATGGGCTATGCTTGGACATTCCTTAAAGGTGGTTTTTTATCGGCAAAGGCTGCCGTTATCGGGTTTAGAACCGCTGTAACCTTAATGAAAGTCACCATGGCAGGGGTTCGTTTTGGCGGGATTCTAACAAGCCTTCTTTCTTTCGGCAAAGGATTATGGCGTGTAGCTTTGGGTGCTATTCCTGCCGTGATAACAGCGGTTAAAGGAATGAATCTTGCATTTTTAATGTCGCCCGTCGGGTTGATTATCGGTGCAATTGCAGTAGGTGCCGCATTGATTATTTATTACTGGAAACCAATCTCCAAGTTTTTTGGCAAAGTATTTGCTCCAACTATTGCTGTCTTTAAGACTGTTTTTAGATGGGTTGGAACGCTTTGGGAAAAAGCGGAAAGTATTTTCAAAAGCCTCAAAAAATGGCTTCAGGAAAGCTGGGTCGGAAAAGCATGGAACTGGGCGTTTGGTGATGATGAGGAAGAATCCGAACAGGACGCAGCGAATGACAATCAACCTCCTGAAATAGGCAAAGTTGCAAGGGAGATGCGGGCGGAAATACAGGAGTCTCCACGTAGAAATGTTGTACCTCTGCATTCTGCGAAGGTAAATGAAACAGGCAGTCAAACCACTATCACTATTGATGCTCCGATCACGATTTATGCTTCTGAAGGAATGAGTGAAGAGCAAATCGCCCGTCAGGTTAAAATTGCTTTGAAGGAAGCTATGCGTGAAGCACATTCAAGAAAAAGAGCTGCAAATTATGACTAACGGTACAGAAAAACTGAATATGAACTCCATGCTTGGGGTTAATATGATGATGCTCCTTGGTGAGTATCGGTTTAGTATTTCCAATGCTTCTTATCAAGGTTTAAAACGGCAGACCGAATATAAATGGCAGGAAATAAACCGTATCGGTGTAGAGCCAGCCTTGCAATATACCGGCAAGGGGGTTGAGACGATTGAGCTTGAGGGCGTGATTTATCCGCAATTTAAAGGTGGATTGCATCAGGTATCTTTAATGAGAAAAGAGGCTGGTATTGGTGAGCCTTTGATGCTGATTTCAGGCAATGGTTTTGCATTCGGTATGTGGTGCATCGCTGCTGTTTCGGAAAAACAATCCGTTTTTTTATCTGATGGTTCTCCACGAAAAATCGAATTTACTCTTACCCTTAAAAAATACGGAGAAGAGAGAGAACGCGGCATTCAAGCCGTCATTCAAAGTGATGTAAAAACGGCATGATTATTTACAAAACCAAAGACGGCGATACGCTAGATTATATCTGCTGGAAGCATTACGGTCATACCAACGGCACTGTTGAAAAGGTCTTGGAAGTCAATCGCCATTTGGAACACTCTGAAGCTGTCCTTGAGGCAGGTGTTGAAATAATCCTTCCAGAGATCAACACGCAAAAACAAGAAAAAACCGTGAGATTGTGGTCATGACAACAAACGCCGTTTAGCTTGGCGACGAGCGGTGTTAGCGATAAGCCCTAGCGATACGGGCTTGTTGCTACGGATTACACATAAAAACCTTCAAATAAAGGAGAATGGTCGTGAAACCGATTTTCAAAATACTTGCTGATAAGACTGATATTACGGACATGCTAACGACACGCCTTGTATCAATCAATATTACGGATGAAACGGGTTTAATATCAGATAAAGCGGAAATCCTGCTGGATGATCGGGATGATACACTGGAGATACCGCCTCGTGGAGCGGAGCTTGAAATCTCCATAGGATATGAACACAAAGGTCTTTATAAAATGGGACTTTATGTCGTGGATGAGGTTGAATGCTCAGGCATGCCAAGACAGATGAGGATTACTGCCAAGGCTTCAAACACCAAAACAAAAGATACTTTCAGTGCGATGAAGGCACCGAAATCCCGCTCATGGCATAAACATACACTGGTTGGTATTATTGAAAAAATTGCTCAGGAACATGCGTTTGAAAAGACTCTTGTTGATCCTGTTTTTGAACAAATTTATCTGGATCATATTGATCAAACGGATGAGAGCGATATTGCTTTTCTGCAAAGATTAGCTCAGGACTTTGGGGCGTTTCTAAAACCTGCAAACGGGTTGCTGATATTCTCCCGTCCGAAACGTGCCGTATCATTAAGCGGAAAACCCATGCAGTTAATTCCTCTAGCTGATGAAGACATTTCTACTTTCAGTATGATGTTAGCAGAACGCGGTAAATACGGAAAAGTGATTGCAAAGTGGCATAACTTCCAAACAGGTAAGGAAGAAAAAATATCGGTTGGAGATGCCGAACCACCCTTCTCCATGCGACATACATATGCCGGAAAAGAACGAGCCGAAAAGGCAGCCCAAGCCAAACTAGAAGAAGTAATGAACGGAGAAAAAAAGCTGGATTTAACCGTTGTCGGTAATCCGATTATCTCTGCCGAATCAAGAATATCCATCAGCAATCTAAGCCGAAAAATAAACGGAGAATGGATTGCCGTATCCGTCTCCCATCAATTTGCGAGTGAGGGATACACTTGCCAGTTAACCTGTGAAAAACCTATTGCGTAAAAAAGGAGGAATCATGCCACCACAATTAAAGAAAACACCAGAAAGCGAGCTTATCATAATGCCGTTGAAAGAGTTTGAGGAACTTGTTGAAGAAGCGTCTCAACGCGGTGCCAAAAAAGCTCTGAAAAGCGTCGGACTAGCCGATGAAAATGCAGGGCAGGATATTCACGATTTGAGAGACCTTTTGCGTGCGTTGCGTATGGCACGAAAAGACGCGTTCAAGGTCTTCATCAAGTGGCTTGTAGTAGGAGTGCTTACCATTATTACAGCTGGTCTTATCTCCCTTATGGGAAACAACATCAATTTAAAATAGGAGGAAATTATGCTTACATTACTTGGAAGTCTATTGGGTTTTTTATCATCTTCGTTTCCAGATTTATTAAAGATATATCGGGATAATGCCGACCGCAAACACGAGCTGGCAATCCTCGATCGGCAGATGGATCTACAACGTCAAGGGCATACCCAGCGTTTGGAAGAAATACAGGTGCAAGCCGATATTAGCGAAAGCAAGGCTCTGTATGCCCATGCTAGCCAACCAAGTGGTGTGAAATGGGTAGAGGGTTTGCGTGCTTCAGTGCGTCCGATTATCACCTATGCATTTTTCATACTTTTTGCTTCTGTGAAAACCGCGATTTTATACAAACTGCTGGAACAAGGTGTAGGTGTGAAGGATGGTTTAATCGCCGTATGGAATCCTGAAACACAAGCGTTATTTGCAGCGGTTATGTCCTTCTGGTTCGGACAACGTGCATTGGCAAAATTCCGCTCTAATTCTTGAGGGATTATGTCTTATTCACTTGATAAATGCTCGGAATGAAGCGTTAATGTAATTGTGGGAAGTAACAAAAAAAACGAGGTAAAACAATGAGTAAACTATTTTACAAAGGCATGATTGAAGACATGCAAAATTACAAATGCACCGATGTGGAGCTGGAGGCTTTTATAGGTGCCTTTGAATATACGGTCAAGCAGATGGTAACTACGCTGGCTCGTAAGTCTTGCTATGAACTGCAAGATTACCCAAAAGACAAGCAAAACGGCATTGAGCGTTTTACACTAACGCTGGAGCGACGGAAGGTTAGAGGTCAGGAACAATGGCACGGCACTTTTGAATACGGTCGCAAAAAGCTGAAAATAATAGCCACGCTGGAGAAGAATTAAGTCATCTCCTCTTCAACACAATTTTCCGGATCAAGATTTTTCACTCTTTGCCTAAATACCTTGTCGAAAACTTCTACCGTTTCTTTAAACCACTCGTGTTGTTTAACCCATTCTGTCTCAATGGTAATATCAGCTGATTTGTAAAGAGCAATACGAGAAGCTTTTTTGTCTGGCAACTCCTGCCAATCTAATGTGCTTCCAATCTCTTGCTCTATTTGTTCTTTGTCATTCATTAACAGATGAAAAAAGGCTTTTGAATATTCAGGATGACTAAAATAAATCTCTACGCCAATTCGGTTTTCTCTTGTGTTAATCGTTGTGCCAATCTTAATTCCACTCCGTCCAATGGTGAAATTATGCCAATGTTTCGGACGAGGTGCTTGTAGACGGAGTTTTGAACCAGAGTCTTGCAAAAAGTTTACAAGTTTTTGCCAATATCGATACTGTAGTGCTTTTGTTTCAGTGTTTGCTTGTTCACTAATATGTTGAGCTGCTTGAGAAATTGATTTGCTCCAATTATTTGGTTTAGATACTGGATTGAATTTTGGTGCAGCCAAAGATTCGTCAATACGCCACAATTCCACTTCTAGAGCAAAGAAGCGAAAACTCTCATCGGTAATCTTATTAAGCCAATCAAGTGCGGCACGGTGTTCTTCCGTGAATTTGGAAGCAACCCAAACGATGGTAACGGCTTGCAGTCCCGCAGCGTAGGTCAGTAGTTGCCCTAAATGACGATGATCCGTGCGTTCGATCTGATTCTCGATTAAAACCCAAGAATCATCATCCATGCTTTTGCATAGAATATCTGCACGGAAAGGCCCTACGTCTTTTTCCTGAGCTTCAAGCTCCAGTTCCATGCCGATAGTCTCGGCCAGTAATTCAAGATTGGATTCCTGAGCGAGCCAAGGAGTGAAATCTCTGTCTTCCGTAGCCCATACATCGCGTAATTCAACGCGTTCTAATTTTCCGAGTTTTTTTGTCATAACTTATTCCTCATGATTGCTAATGACAATATTGAAAATTCTACAAAATCACAATCAAAATATAGGAAAAATAATATGAGACACATAACACAAGAGGGTATTAGCCTCATAAAACGGTTCGAGGGCTTTTCTCCGACTGTTTATTTTTGTCCTGCTGGCTATCCAACAATTGGCTATGGTCATTTAGTAAAAGCTCACGAAGATTTTTCAGTAGGTATTAGTGATGGAGAGGCGGAAGAACTATTACGGCAAGACGCTTTTATTGCTGAGCGAGCCGTTTTACGTCTGATCAATGTGCCACTGACAGATGGGCAGTTTGATGCACTGGTATCATTCACCTATAATCTTGGAGCAGGGGCTCTCCAACGCTCAACCCTCCGTCGCAAGGTTAACCGTGAAGAGCATGAAGAAGTACCAGAACAATTCATGCGTTGGATCTGGGCAGGAGGACGAAAGTTACGTGGGCTGATTCGTCGGAGAGAGGCTGAAGCAGAGTTATATATGAGTTAACTTGATGATTTTTATAATGCTTCTGCTATGGTTTTTATCATGGCAGAACACCCCACCGTGCAATGGCCAGCTACGGTCTGAAACAGATCTGCAAAGATGAAGGGCTGGTGAATTTCCAATGGCAGGATGATGAGTCCGGCTCCCAATGGTCAGTCGTGCAGTTCGTCAAATACCGCATGGAGCTGATCAAAGAACCCCGTGAGCAGATGAAAAAAGATATCCTCACCTATACTTTGATGACGTGATGGCTACGCGAAGGCTAGAAGAGTGTCTGCGGAATTAACTCTTTTTCGTAAAACTCAATGTTCTATTGCAGTGATTAACAAGCTCTTGATCATTGGTAGTCTCAGTAGCATACGCAGGGTTTGTTTCATGGTGAAACTTGTTGGCATAGTCGAGAAGTTTTCGCAACTCGTCGGTATCCGCTTGGCTCAAAATCGGGTTACTTGCAGTCAATGCCTGCACACATTCACTATGAAAAGGTCCCAACATCTTTCCAGGTGGAAAATTAGCGGGGTAGGCAACACGCAGAAAGGCTTCCAGAACATAGCGTAGAGCGGTAGCAACTTCTCGCACCTTGCTAGGGTCAGACTGGTTAAGATACTGTTGAATCAGCACGTGTCGTTTGTCATGCTCCGTTATGCAGTCCTGCGTCACGTCCCATGCATCGATGATTGATGATTGACCGCTTCGGATGATGTGCAGCGCAGTGCGAACCGTCTTATCAGTACCCTCCCAAACCTGACACAAAAACGGTTTTGAGTGTGAGAGAAGAATGACTTGCTGAACGCGCTTTACCAGATGTCGAATTTCCTGAATGGTTGCGAGCGATCTATGCTCATCCAGACTTGTCATAGGATCATCAATGACGACAATTTTCTGTGCCAGCCCTGCATCCTGATCGAGCGAGGCGAAAAAGAAGGCAAGGGCAAGAGTGTTTCTGTCGCCGGCACTCATTGTATTCCTGAACGAAGGACCATTATTGCTGGAAAGTGGCACAGACACATTGTTGATCAGCACATTGTATGTGCATGATGATCCGCCTCTGTTGTTTTGAGCAGACACGCTATCCAGTCGAAAACCTGCATTGAACTTGCCAAGATAATCGTTAATTGACTGCTGATATGTGGCGAAAATACTGGCGCGATATTGCTCAAGATCGGTCTTTGCCTTATTACGCTTCCCCTCTGTTTTTTTCTTTTCATATTTCTCTTTCAAATAGGCATCGCACTGCGATGCCACATCTTGTTCAAACCTCGCCTTGATCGTTTTCAACCTGTTTAAGTCAGCCGTCAGCGTCTCCACATTGGCTGTGGCTACTTTTTCTTTTACAGCCCTGATCGGGTCATTGCATTGGAGAAGGTTTGAAGAGAGTTTTGTAATGGCTGCCCGATGCTCGTTATAGGACTCCACAGCCTCAAGAATATTCTCGGAAAGTGTCATCTTCTCAAGAGGTGAGGCCAGCTTAGCTCTCAAGATTTCAAGAATAGGCTCACGCGCTATTTTCCAAGCACGAGCAATTTCTGCTGTATCAACCTGAATGGCGGGAACATCTGTGAATTTTCGCCAGAATTCACCGTTCTGAATTGCTTCACTGACAGCACGTTCAAAGACAGATTGGATTTCTCCCTTGTGAGCATCAGCAATCGACTTGCCAAAGTCAGTGATGACCTTCTTCAGGGACGTATAAGCCTCGCTGAAATAGGTCTCATAGTGAGCGATAATATCTGAATTTCTTAGCTCCTGGTCACAGAACGGGCAACGCTCATCCTCATCAGAAGAATGGACAATCTTCTGCATCCCGTCACCAATCCAGGACTCTGCGCCTTTACCCAGCTTTTGAAGGTGTTGTTTCACTCTAGTTGTTGCCTCGGCCTGCAAACCAGGCAAGTCACGCTGAAGGATTGCCACAATCGCATCGGTATCGAATGCGTGTAGGAATAGAGGCTTAAAGTCGCCCTGCTTGTTGATTGGATCAGCGTCCTTCGAAGCGGCCAGATTTCTCTCGGCCTGTTGAATCTCATTATCTATATTGTGGTTCTGCTTTAACGCACAAAAGTCCTCAACACTCATTTCGCCACGCACTTTGGCAGGAATGGCCGCTTCCTTGGTTTTTAGGGTGCGATTGTGCTCTTCGATTTTACCGACATACCCTTTAAGAGCTTCATTCAGCGTAATCCCTTGTGCTCCTAGAATAAGCTCATGCAATTTCTGTTTATGTCCAGTCTCAACCGCAATCCCCGAATAGACATTCTCAACCACAAAATGATCATCGAAAATAGCAATTTCCGGCAAATGGGTTTGCCACACACCGTTTTGGAAAATAAAAGATTGCTGACCGCTTGCTTGCACAACAATATGTGGATCGGTATTCGTATGGAGAGCACTACCTGATCGCAAGCGTTTCCGCTCTTCAATCAACGCAGGGTTATTGGTACTCAGGGAACGCAGTAGATTGGCAAGCGTGGTCTTCCCACGCCCATTCTCTGCATATATCAGCGTTATGCCACTAAAGCCCGTTTGCTGTCCAGGAGATACGTTGTCAAACTGCCCTACATTTCTGATTAATTGAATGCGTTCAATCATTGTCATCCCTCATTTTTACATTCTTTCTCAAAGCGAGAAATAAGGCCACTAAGAGTGGCACTTGATTGAATAGTGTTGTGTGGTATCAGAAGATACTTCCACGGCTTGCCACCATGCTGCAGTTCATGTTCGCTGGCCATTTCACACCATTTTTCCGCAGCTCTGGCTTTTTCCTGGACTTCGTCCGTATCCACTTCCTTTTCCATTTTGGGTTCACAGAGTAGTTTGTGGGTGTTAGTTTCCACCACAAAATCTGGCTCATAGGAGCGGTCTGTAGCATAGAAAATCTTGAAATCCTCCCGTGCTGGCTTGAACCATTTCTGAACTTCTTTTTCATCCTCCAGAAGCACCGAAAATTTTCGTTCGGTATCAGAGTGGAATTTCTGCACTGGATAAATGCACTTGCTGAAGCCTTGAAATAGCATGCCTCGAATCATAGAGCGTTTTTCTATATCTTTACGGAAATAGCGTGCTTTTTCCTGAGCGTCATACGAAACGCTTGCCATTTTGGGTTGTTCAAAACCGCGTGTCACGGTGACCTCATACTCTGTATAACCGCGTTTATAATGTAGCTGCATTTGTGCATGTATCACATTGGCCAGATCTTTGCGATAATACTGCAGAACATTTAGAACATCTTCTTCATCGTTTAAATATGAACGGATATAAGCCACAATTTGTTCGGAAAGATCGTAGAGGATATCGGCATGATTATCATATGAGATGTCGTTGAAATCAATCAGAACAGAAACGATATAATCCTCCGGACGCTCTTCCTCAAAAACTACACGATCACTTTGGAGCTGCTCACGCTCGGCAGTACGCAGATGCTGAATCAGAATTTGCTGGTCAACAGGGTTAAAACGTCCAATGCCAGATGTATCCAGTGTGAATTTTTCAAACGTATAGTTCTGTGAATCTTTTGGGGTAAGTATAATGCGTGGAATATCGATTGTGTTCTCAATATAGGCTTGCGTTACCTTCTTCACCACTTCTTTAATATTTGGTTTTTCGACTGCACCTTTCAGATCGTCCCGTTTCGGTTGAATCTTTTCCTCAATCCGCTTGACCATCGCCTGCTGGATTTCGTCATCCTTTAGCTTCCTAGAATTTGGCAAGCGTTCAAACTCCTTAATGATCTCCATGGTAGCAACAGCCACTTCCTTTTCTTCTTCGCGGAATAAAGGCTTTTGCTCTATTGGCTTTGAGGCATCCAATTGAACCATCGGTGGTTCGAAAAAATGTTCTGCATCTAATACAGCTGGCTGTCCTGTGATGATGGATTCAAGGTTAGAGTGAATTTCAATGGCCTTTTTGGGCTTAAAGTCGATGTCCTTACCTATAACAATACCAGTGCGTATGATGGATTTCTGATCATTTGCTTCGGAAATAATGTCATCGAAACGATCGTGTGCCACGATAGTCAAACGATCCACGGCAGGAACGCCTGTACGTTTACCATAAGGCAGACGCAAACCACGCCCGATAGATTGCTCCACCAATGTACGAGAGTTGGCTGCACGAAGAGGTACGATGGTGTAAAGGTTGGTAACGTCCCAGCCTTCCTTTAGCATGTTAACGTGGATCACTATTTCTGTTGGCTCGTCAGGGTCTTCCACGGAAAGTAGGCGTTCAACCGTTTCATCTTTCTCTTCGCCACGTTGGGCAGAGTGAACTGTAATCACTCGGTCTTTATAGCGTCCTTCGAAGAACTCATCACTTTTGATTAGTTCCATGATATCTTCCGCATGAGTTGTGTCCTGTGCTACCACAAGCATGAACGGTTTCACGCGAGGTTTATCATGATTATCCGCATAGACCTTCAGCTCGGTTTTTACAGTCTCATGGATGCGGATACCATCTTCCAGCTTTATCTGCTCAAGCTGATCTTCCGTGTAATTTTTCACATTGAAGTTCTCGCGTGTGGCAACGGCTGGTTCTTTCACATAACCATCTTCCATGGCTTTGTAGAGCGGATAGCTGTAAATCACGTTTTTGAATGGGGAGGATTTCTTGCCGGATTCCACCTGAGGCGTAGCAGTAAGCTCCAAGCCAAGGATAGGTTTCAGTTCATTGATTGCTTTCACACCAGCACTTGCACGATAGCGATGCGATTCGTCCATGAGTAATACCAGATCATCCAGTCCAGCCAGATAGTCGAAATAACTCTCACCAATATATTCTGACAACCGCTTGATACGCGGAGATTTACCGCCACGCACTTCGGAATTTATCTTCGAGATATTGAAAATATTGATGTGGATGCCATCGGATTTATCCAACAGGTTCACTCCACGAATACCGCGACCACTCTCATAGTTATCACCAGTGATGATCTCTGGTGGGGTCATGGCGAATTCTGAAATGCCTTGGAATACATATTTTGGTGAACCGGGGGTGAAATCTGCAATCAGCTTGTTGTAAATGGTTAAGTTAGGGGCTAGCACGAAGAAATGCTTAACGCCCTTGGAAATATGCAAGTAAGAGATAAACGCACCCATCAGTCGTGTTTTACCCACACCCGTTGCCAACGCAAAACAGAGTGATGGAAAGTCACGTTCAAAATCCTCTACAGACGAATATTCGGACGCAATGACCTCAAGGTCTTTTACCAGATCACGTTCTTTATCAAGCGGGATAATCTCGGTTAGACGTGCAAGAATCTCCAGAGAGTCACGCTGTGGAATGCGAAGAGAGAGACGGTTTGCGATGCTGTTTATATGTTTGTCCATATTATTTCTCATCCTTCTTGTTATGCTCTATAACGTAAACATCGTCAGATGTTTTTTTGATAGATTTTACAAAATCCATTTCATCAAGCTTTTTAAGCTGCCACTGTGCTAGTTCTTGTAGTTTTAAAAAGCGATCTTTCTTATTGATTCCATCACGAATCATCTCAGCA
>JQIA01001622.1_pt1 | contig 12057 bp, 12 predicted proteins | sample 811431 | NCBI WGS metagenome assembly JQIA01 (sample SAMN02998118, study PRJNA258478) | marine sediment metagenome | biome: marine; feature: seafloor; material: sediment; isolation source: oil-polluted sediment collected from 3 locations (0.5 km, 0.7 km and 0.9 km)... | place: USA: Gulf of Mexico ... | reverse complement strand
GTTGAGGCGGTGTTGAACTTGGGTATTCCGTATACATCGGGTGCTCAATGGCTAGCCGACAATGTGTTGCAAGGGCGCTGGGTCTTAGCGGTAGCGGGAACGCACGGTAAAACAACCACTAGTTCAATGTTGGCTTGGATATTGGAATACGCAGGGTTAAAGCCGGGCTTTTTGATAGGCGGTGTGCCCCTTAATTTTTCTATATCGGCTCGCTTGGGGGAATCTGAGTTTTTTGTTATTGAAGCAGATGAATACGATACGGCTTTCTTTGATAAGCGTTCCAAGTTTGTTCATTATCGACCAAAAACCTGTGTTCTAAATAACCTGGAGTTTGATCATGCGGATATTTTTGATGATCTTGAAGCCATCAAGCGGCAGTTTCATCATTTAATTAGAACGGTACCTAATAGTGGGCTATTGATTACCCCTTCAGATGACTCAAACCTAGATGATGTGCTGCAACGAGGTTGCTGGACGCCATTGGAAAAGATAAGTACGACATCAAATAATGACGCAAGCTGGTCTGTGGCGAATGTTACGGCTGGTGAAACAGCGTTTGATGTATCTCATCAAGGGCAGGTTGTTGGGCGTGTTGAGTGGGCTTTAACGGGGCAGCATAATGTTTCTAATGCCTTGGCGGCGATAGCCGCAGCAAAGCATGTGGGCGTAGAGCCTCTGCTTGCAATAAAGGCCTTAGCGCAATTTCAAAATGTTAAACGACGAATGGAAATTCGTGCACAGATTAAAGGTGTTACTTTATATGATGATTTTGCTCATCACCCAACGGCGATAGCCAGTACTTTAGCGGGCTTACGTGGAAAGGTGGCGCAGGAAAGAATTGTTGCGGTATTAGAGCCACGTTCTAATACGATGAAAATGGGCGTTCATAAGGACACCTTGTTGCCCTCTTTACAAATGGCGGATCAGTCCTTTATTTATTTACCTGATAATATCGATTGGGATATGAATATAGAAGCGCACTCTCAGGTTCAAATCTATAACACAATGGCAGGTCTTATTGATGCACTTGTTGAGTTTATACAAGCGGGTGACCATGTTCTATTTATGAGTAATGGTGGTTTTGGAGGGATTCATCAAAAGGTAGAAGATTTATTGAATAAATAAGAGAAGCACTGGTGCGCTTCATTAAAAAAGGCTTTGCTAAATAAGGGAGGCTATTTTTTCTCGCTTTAAACCCCTGTTTTTGGTGCATGGAAATGGATTTTTCTGTGGAATGGCCTTCGTGACTTGTATGTTATAGCGCCTCTGCTATTATTTGGGGTAGGACTGTTTGTTAAACAAGGAGGTTGTTTTGGGCATAGCGGTAGAGTATTTTTTTATCTTTGTTTTATTATTAATTTCAGGTGTTACTCCTCGAAAGTGTGGGGCGTACTGAATACAATGAAATTAAGCTTCTCAAGTATTAGCCAGCAGTTTCTTTTATTAATGTTGTTATTGCTGGTGGCATTTATTACTACTTATGCCGTGGTGACTTATGCCGTTAAAGAGGCGCAGTACATTAGCGTATCAAAACAAAAAATAGAAACATTAACTTATGTATTAGAAAGTGATTATTCTGATTTAATTACTTCAAATTCCTCTAGTTCAAGTCAAAAAGTAATCGCTAAATGGTTACTTTTTCCTTCGATTTTACGTGCTGAGGTAGAGGATACTCTTGCCAATTCAGTACTAAACTTTACAGCAAACAATAAAGGTGAAAGTCCTCCCGCTGCGGGTGAGTTTATACTTCTTGAAAAACCAGTGATGCAGGCCGGCAAGCATGTTGGTTGGGTGCGCTATATTGTGTCCACTAATTATCAAGAGGTGCTTTGGAGTGAATTACAGAAAACCATGCTTTTCTCTATACCGTTTATTTTATTGTTGGTTGCTTGTTTAGCGATGTATTTACAACGCATCGTTCTTAAGCCATTGCAATATTTAATCGCTAAATTAGCAAGTATTGTTGAGAAGGGGGATTACTGTGAGGTTGTCGTTGTAAAGGGTGCTGATCAAGGTGAGCTTGCTAGTTTAAGCAGTAGCATTAATGCCTTGTTATCCCGAGTTCAGCAAAGCATTGTTGCCGCTAATGAATCAGAGGCTTATGCAAAAGAGCTGGCCAATTATGATGAATTAACGGGTTTAGCAAATAGACGTTTGTTGGTCGAGCGTATGGAATATATTTTGGAGATTGCTAGTAGGGAAAATAAGCATGGGGCTTTATTGTTTATTGACCTAGATAACTTCAAAACACTGAATGATTCACGCGGACATGCCGCGGGTGATGAATTGCTAAAGCAAGTCGCCGTTAGCCTTAAAAAGTTTTTTCGTAATGAAGATACTGTCGCAAGATTAGGTGGTGATGAGTTTGTTATTTTATCAGGTCGACTTGAGGAGACTGAAGATGCGGTGATTAACCAAGTCCACTCATTAATGCAGAAACTCAGAGGTATTTTGAGTGAAAGCTTTACTGTGCAAGACGAAGTTTATCACTTGACTGCGAGTGTTGGGATTTCAACATTTCCTCACTTAGCGAATACACCATCGGAACTTTTGAAACGAGCGGATACAGCAATGTACCGTGCTAAAGAGGCTGGGCGGGATGCTTATCGCTTTTATCGACCAGAAATGCAAGCAGCAGCTGATGCTCGGCTGCAAATGGAAAATGATCTGCGTCAAGCGATTAACTCAGATGAGTTTGAACTTTTTTATCAACCTCAGGTTGATGAGTTCGGACGGGCCTTAGGGGCGGAAGCTTTGTTGCGCTGGTTTAAGGCAGAAGTAATGATATCACCTGCTGACTTTATACCGGTTGCAGAACTAACCGGTTTAATTTTACCAATAGGAGACTGGGTTTTAAAAAATAGCTTTCTACAGCTGAAGCGGTGGTTAGAGGAGGGCGTAGACCCTAGTTTTACGTTATCAATTAATATTAGTCCTCTGCAGTTCCATCAAGAAACGTTTGTGGTGAATATTGAAGGCTTACTTAAGGAAACGGGGCTTCCAGCAAAGAATATTACCCTAGAGATAACAGAAGGCATTGCTATTGAAGATATACAAGCGACGATTGATAAAATGCATGTTCTTAAAAATATTGGTTTTAAGGTGTCAATGGATGATTTTGGCACAGGATACTCTTCGCTAACGTATCTTAAAAAACTACCACTGAATGAACTTAAAATTGATCAGTCTTTTGTGCGTGACTTAGATGTAGATAAGGAGGATGCCGAGCTAGTTGAAACAATTATTGCAATGGCAAAGAATTTACACTTAGAGGTGGTTGCTGAAGGAGTTGAAACGGAGAGTCAGTTGAGGTTTTTATGCCGGAATGATTGTACTGTTTTTCAAGGTTATTACTTCCATAAACCGATGCGTGCGACAGAATTAACGGAGCTACTATCGGGTAATTTAATTATTCTTTGATGGCTTCTTGCGTTTGCGGTATATGCCAATGGCTAGAATAATGAGTGCTAAGGAACCAACTGCCCAAGGCCAATAATTCAGTAGTTCCCCCGGCATATACGTCATTGCTGTGCCGACAATTAAGCCAGGGAATAAATAAGCAGGAGCCCACAGGGCCGATGCGATTAGGTTAATGGGAATGTATTGTTTATTAGGCATGTTTAACATACCTGCTACCAATGGAATGATGGCACGAATAGGGCCGATAAAGCGACCAATTAAAATGCTGTAAATACCGTACCTTCTAAAGAAGGTGACCCCTTTGTCGAGTAGTTTGGGTTGCTTTTTTAACCAAGGGAGCTGATAGAGTTGTTCTTTATAGTGCTTGCCCAGAGCAAAGCTAAGTGCATCACCGACGGATGCGCCAGCAGCGGCCCATATTATGGTGCTCATTAACTCAAGAGTACCGCTGCTGATTAAGGTGCCAATGGCAAACATAATAGCAACACCGGGTACAATAAAGCCGATAATGGCCAGTGACTCGACCATGGCGACAGCAAAAATAATAGCACCGGAAAACAATGGGTAGAGTGTGACCCACTGGCTAATTAAGGCGATTAGATCACTCATCATAATACGGTAATAACTAGCCTTCTTTGTTGCGCATAAAATCGGCGGTATTGAAAAAAGCCTGCATTAATTCATCATGCATGCCTTGCTCAACATTCATTTTTTCCAATGCCTCATCCATACAAAGTAACCATTGGTCACGCTCTTCAACACCAATGGCAAAGGATTGATGGCGTGCGCGTAATCTAGGATGGCCATACTTTTCAATAAACAAGGCTGGGCCGCCTAGCCAACCACTTAGAAACATAAATAACTTTTCTTCTACGAGGGTTAGGTCGGAGGCGTGCATATCGCGTATTTTTTTAGCACTGGGTATTGCGCTCATCGCTTGGTAAAAATAGCTGACTAATTGGCGAACTCCGCTTTCTCCACCTAATTTTTCATATTGGGTAAGCTTGTAAGTTTGCCCTGGTTTAACGATATTAATCATGTTAATTGAGCAAAGGCAGTTTTAGCGGCAGCCAGTGTTTGTTGTATATCTTGTTCCGTATGAGCTGCAGATACGAAGCCCGCTTCAAAGGCAGAAGGTGCTAGGTAAACCCCCTGCTCAAGCATTAGGTGGAAAAATTGCTTGAAGCGCGCTTGGTTGCAATTCATTACTTGTTCAAAACGGCTAATGTTTTTTTCTTCTGAGAAGAATAGACCAAACATACCACCAACTTGGTTACAGCTAAAGGGGATGTTGGCATCGCTAGCGAGTTGTTTTAGGCCATCGAGTAATTGTTGGGTACGTTGTTCTAGTTTGTTATAGAAATCAGGCGCGCTAACTAATTCTAAGGTGCTAAGACCGGCAGCCATAGCAAGTGGGTTGCCTGATAATGTACCGGCTTGGTATACCGGCCCTTCGGGTGCGAGTTGTGCCATAATATCTGCACGTCCGCCAAAGGCGCCAACGGGCATGCCACCACCAATCACTTTGCCGAGTGTGGTTAGATCTGGTTTAACGTTATAGAGTTGTTGTGCGCCGCCTAGTGCTACGCGGAAGCCAGACATCACTTCGTCAAATATTAATACGATACCGTATTTATTGCATTGTTCTCTTAGGGTTTCTAAAAAGCCAGCTTCAGGGGGAATGCAATTCATATTGCCTGCCACGGGTTCAACGATAATGCAGGCAATGCTATCGCCCTTATCTTTTAATAACTGAGTCACCGCGTTAGCATCATTATAGGGCAGGGTTAATGTATGGTCAGCGAGTGATGCGGGTACGCCAGGTGAACTAGGTACGCCAAAGGTTAGTGCGCCAGACCCTGCTTTTACGAGTAGAGAGTCTGAGTGTCCATGGTAGCAGCCTTCAAATTTAATAATATTATCGCGGCCAGTAAAGCCACGTGCTAAACGAATCGCGCTCATGGTGGCTTCGGTTCCAGAGCTCACCATCCTTACCTTTTCAATGCTAGGGACTAGCTCACAAACCTTTTCAGCCATTTGTGTTTCGATAATGGTGGGTGCGCCAAAACTCAGGCCTTTTTCTGCGGCAGCTTTAACGGCATTAACGACGTCAGGATGGCTATGTCCTAGAACCATGGGGCCCCATGAGCCAACATAATCAATATATTGTTGGCCGTCGGTATCGACAATATAAGCACCTTTAGCATGGTCTATAAAAACAGGCTCTCCACCAACACCTTTAAAGGCGCGAACGGGTGAGTTAACACCACCAGGTATAGAGTTTTGTGCTTGGTCAAAAAGGGATGGATTGCTCATGCGGATGCTCGATGACTTAAAAGAGAACTATTATAGGCGCATTACCGAGATAGGCTCATTAGAAAGCGCTATTTTTACTTAGAATGGAAGGCTTTAACAGACGGCTTTGTTTGCACTAACAATAATGCCTCGGCTAATAAAGTCGCTAATAATATCTAAACCACCCTGAATAACGACACTTGGGTTTGGATGCTGCATGTCACTGGCTAGTTTTTGTAAGAGGGATAGGCTATTTAAGCTTGAGTTTTTAGCTAGTTTTCCGAGGAGTGCGTGGGTGACGGGGTTGGTTTCTAAAAAAACAACATCATCTGCTGCATTACGGTAAGCCACTAAATAGGTGGGCTCGCTAGGGGCTTCAGTGGGGATGAAGTCAGGCGATAGCTTATGCACTGGGTATTGGTAGGCGAGTGGGTAGGCATTGACGGATAAGGCGAGTATTTGCTGCTCAATGTTTTTACTGCTTGCTTTGTTTTGCTCGATACCTTCGCTGGTGGCAGCTAACAGCTCTGCCCATTCATAATGCGCAAGCTCAATGATAAAGGGGTAATCATCGGGTTGTTGTTTATTGTTGGGGCGCTCATTTTGCAAAAAATCAATAAATTCAGCAGGAATTTGTGAAAAATACGGGCTGCTGCTTTGGTGTCGAGAGAAAAAATCTTGCACTAAGGATGTCCAGTACTCATCGCTTGATATTTCTCGTAAGACGGGGAAGTTATCGGCTAAAAAACCTTGTAGGTTATTGAAGAATAGATCTCTATAAATATCAGCACGTCGCTTTTCAATATCACTGGGAGCAGGTGCTGATTCTGGGTTTCGAATGTATTGGGTAAAACGGTGCTGCGTTGTAATAAAGCTAGGTTTATTGGCTGCTGAACTTTTCTTGGGTGTTTGATTCATGGCGTATTTGTACTTGTTCAATAGTGTTTACTTCATGTAATAACTCAGCTAAAGGGGGGATATTAAAGTCGCGCTCTAACATGGTTGGGAATACACCAAAATGTTCGTAGGCGGTGTCGAGTAAAGACCAAACAGGCTCGATAATGTTAGCGCCATGCGTATCAATAATAATGTCTTCTGCTTCATTGTAGTGACCAGCGATATGCGCGTAACTAATGCGTTCAGCCGGTAATTGCTTCATAAACTCAACCGCGTTGTATTGGTGGTTAATACTGTTGACGTAAATGTTATTGATATCAAGAAGGAATTTACAGTCAGCTTTTTGAATAACGGCATTAAGGAAATCGATTTCCTCCATCTCTTTACCGGGAGCGGCATAGTAAGAAGCATTTTCAATGGCGATTTGTTCGCCAAGAATATCTTGTACTTGAATAATTCTATCCGCAACATAATCAACGGCTTCTTCGGTAAACGGGATAGGCATTAAATCATACATATGTCCGCCATCACTGCAGTAGGTAAGGTGTTCACTGTAGATTTTTATTTGATGCTGCTTGATGAATTTAGCCACATCTTTGACGAAGTTTGTATCTAGCGGGTCTGGGCTACCAATACTCAGTGATAAGCCATGTGCAACAAAAGGGAATTGCTCGGTTAATGCGCGAAGCTGCTTACCATATTTGCCGCCTAAGTTAATCCAGTTTTCAGGAACAACTTCATAAAAACCAACATTGTTTGGAGGGTTCTCGATCAGCGAGCCAATGAAGGCTCGCCTTAGTCCGAGACCTGTCCCTGAAACGGGGTAGGTGTTTGACATGGAGTTAGTGATCTTTATTTCTTAGCACCACATTTACCTTCGCCACACTTGCCTTCGCCACATTTACCTTCAGCCGCTTTTGCTGCTTTTTTAGTCTTCATCTTTTCGCCACATTTCGCTTCTAGGGCTTTATCTGCTTTTTGAGCTTTCATTTGTGCACCGCACTTGCCTTCGCCGCATTTCGCTTCAACCGCTTTTTTGGCTTTCATTTTAGCGCCACATTTGCCTTCACCACATTTAGCTTCAGCAGCTTTTTTAGGTTTCATTTTCTCGCCACACTTGCCTTCACCGCATTTGCCTTCCGCTAATACCATATAGCCTGTTTCAAGCTCTGTGGCACCAAATGGATTTGTGTCGGCACTTACTGCGGGAGCAAAAGCCATTGATGTTACGAATGCTGCGCCAAGTGCAGCGACTAACGGTTTTTTTGTTACGTTTTTCATAAGAGGTCCTCTAGGGTTGTAAATAGTAAGTTATCTGTAAATCCAGCTCTTTTGTAGAAAATGCTGACTGCATAACTATATGCGATTTAATAGACCAAGCAAAGTTCTAAAAACTTTCAGCTCTGGGCAAAAAAAATAGGGGCTGCTTAGCTCTTTGTTTTAAGAAGAGAGTAGCTCTGATAAACTTAACCCTAGCTGAATTAGATAATTGTTTTTCCTTTAAACGGACACAAGTCTTCAATAATGCAAGACCCACAACGAGGCTTACGTGCAATGCAAGTATATCGACCATGTAGAATCAATAAATGATGTGCGTCAAGTTTGTATTGGGAGGGAACAAACTTGTCTAGCTTTTTCTCTACTTCAAGAACGGTTTTTCCAGGGGCAATACGGGTTCGGTTGCTGACTCGAAAAATATGAGTGTCAACGGCAATAGTTGGAACTCCAAAGGCGGTGTTTAACACCACATTAGCGGTTTTTCGCCCAACACCGGGTAAGGCTTCTAACTCTTCTCGGGTACGAGGCACCTCTCCTTTATGCAGTCGCGTGATCATGTCACAGGTTTTTATAATATTCTTAGCTTTGGTGTTAAAAAGCCCGATGGTTTTTATATATTGTTTTAGACCTGTTTCGCCAAGGTTAAAAATACCTAGTGGGGTGTTGGCAACGGGGTATAGTTTATCGGTTGCTTTATTAACGCCTTTATCGGTTGCCTGAGCAGATAAAATAACAGCGATTAATAATTCAAAGGGGGTGCTGTAATTAAGCTCTGTTTCAGGGTTTGGTATTGCTTCGCTCAGCCGTTGAAAAATTTCAAGCCGTAGGGTTTTATTCATAGTGTTAGAGAAAGGTAAATTGATTATTTAGAAGCGCGTTACATAACGTAGAAAGTGCAGACAAGACACTAGCAATAGGCGCGCTAGGTAGCGCAGTAGTTATGTTGAAGCCTTATTTAATTTGCCATTGTTTATTAACAACAACCAAGGTGGCTAATGCGGCTTGTGGGTGGTTAAGTGGGATGAGGTTTTTTAATGGTTCACTGGCAAACGCTGTGTATTGATCGTAGACCCAGCTATAGCTGACCGTTGCTGTGGTTTTATTAATGAAATCAATAGAGTCGATTGATTGTATGCGTTTGCTGATGGCAACAACACGGGCGTTCCTTAAGTTTGAGTCACCCCAGGGCTCTCCAATGAGTAGCTGCTTACCACTGTCGGTGAAGGTCAGGTAAGCGCCAGACCGACCTGCAGTTTGGCAGTCGACAAGCCCTGCCTGAGTGATCTTCTTCATCTCTTTACAGGTCCAGCCGTTGGCCTCTTTTGCGTAAGCATTTGGATTGTTGCTTACGATATTAATGGCATAACCCGGGGTGTTGCTTTGTTGCAGAACTTCCAGCGCTAATTTATCGTCTAAAATAGCGGCTTTATGGCAGGCAGTGAGTATTAGGCTGCTAATAATAAGAGCGAATACTTTATTTGATTGGTTTAACATAAGATGTTCCTTTATTGTTAAGTAATAAGCCATTGTAGTGTAGCGAGAAGGTAGGTAAATGATTAATTGGTCGAAGATTGAAACTGTTCTGCTCGATATGGACGGTACTTTATTGGATTTAAGGTTTGATAATTATTTTTGGCAGACAGTTGTGCCGGAATGTTTTGCAAAAAAGAATGATTTGTCGCTTGATCAAGCGATTAAGCAATTGCGGCCTATTTTTGAAGCGCAAGAGGGGCTGCTTAACTGGTATTGCTTAGACTATTGGACTAAAGAGCTTGATTTAGACATTGTTCAGCTGAAGCATGATATGCGGGAGCAAGTCACTGTGTTGCCGTATACGCGTGACTTTTTACAGGCGCTGAAGCTGAGCGATAAACGTTGTGTGTTAGTGACTAATGCTCATAGGGATAGCTTGAGAATTAAAATGCAGCAGACAGGGCTAGTTGAGTTCTTTGATGCTATTGTTTCGTCACATGACTTGGGTTACCCAAAAGAGCAGCAAGACTTTTGGACAGAGCTCACCAGATTTGAAAAGCTCAATAAAGAAACGACCGTGCTGATTGACGATAGCCTGAGTGTACTAAAAGCGGCGGATATCTTTGGTATTCAGTACTTAATTGCGATTACTCGGCCTGACAGTACCCAGCCGCCGCGCATGATCCATGAGTTTGCGGCGGTTCACGATTTGAGTGAAATTAAGCTGTTAAGTTAGCTGTTTGGCTTTTTATACGCCGGTTTTTTATGTGCTCTTGGTTTAGGCTTATGATTTTTTGTTGATGGCTTATAAACCTTTTTAGTGGCGGGTTTCACCTCAGGTAGCGAAGCACTGTCTATTGGAGAGTAAGGGACCTTATGTGAAATATAGGCTTCAATATCGGGTAGTGAGTAGGCATAGGTTTCACAAGCAAAGCTAATGGCCTTACCACTAGCGCCAGATCGAGCTGTTCGCCCAATTCTATGCACGTAATCTTCAGCATCTTGTGGTAAATCAAAGTTAAAAACATGGCTGACGGCAGGAATGTGTAGGCCACGGGCGGCAACATCGGTGGCGATTAATAGGGCTAATTTGCCGTCTTGAAATCGTTGTAAAATAGTTTGGCGCTTCTTTTGAGGTACATCGCCAGATAATACAGCACTGTCAAAGCCGTTGCCTTCCAAGGTTCTGTGTAGCTTATCTGCAACGTGTTTTGTGTTGATAAAGATAATGCCACGCTCAGGTTTTTCTTCATTGAGTATTTGTATCAGTAGCGGCATTTTTTCGTTATCAGCCGGATAATACATAGATTCTACAACTTGCTTGGCGGTCACTTGCTCAGGCTCGATTCTTACCATCTCTGGGTTATTCATATGCTCGTAAGCTAGCTCAGTAACCTTAAACGATAAGGTGGCAGAGAATAAAAGATTTAAGCGCTGTTCTGGTTTAGGTAAGCGACGTAGCAAGTATCTAATATCATTGATAAACCCAAGGTCAAACATACGGTCCGCTTCATCTAACACAAGGACATCGGCGGTTCTTAGGTTAAAGACTTTTTGTTTGAAAAAGTCGATGGTACGACCGGGCGTGCCAATTAAAATATCAACGCCCTCTTCAAGTGTTTTACGTTGCTTCTCGTAATCTGTACCGCCATAGGCTAACCCTAATTTAACCTGAGTATGTTTACCGATGATCAATGCATCATTATATATTTGTATGGCCAGCTCACGTGTGGGCGCTAAAATAAGCGCTCTAACACCGGTTTTATTGTCGCTAGCAGGTTTGTTTAGTAACGCTTGATAGGTCGCTAGCAAGAAAGCAATAGTTTTGCCTGTGCCAGTTTGTGCCTGACCGGCAACATCCTTGCCTTTAAGACTAAAGGGTAAGGTTTGTTCTTGGATAGGGGTGCAGAGTTTGAATCCAGCATCATCCATACCCTTGAGAATGTCTTGTGCTATACCAAGAGAGGAGAATGTTGTATCAGTTAAGTGGGTTGAAGACATAAAGGTGTTTTGAATTTTAGATGATGTCGGAATAATCAAATGGATTTTAGCCGCTGATCATTCATGTTAAGCTATGAAGATATATCGTACTCTATTATGATGTACCGATGCGTAGTATTAACCGAATGGAGAAGAAATAGTGAGTGAAAATGTAGTTCATACCAGTGATGACACTTTTGAAGCAGATGTATTAGGTTCCGATCAGGCTGTTTTGGTGGATTTTTGGGCAGAATGGTGTGGCCCTTGTAAGATGATAGCGCCAATTCTTGATGAGATTGCCGATGAATATGCCGGTAAGCTTAAGGTTGTTAAGCTTGATATTGACTCAAACCCAGCTATTCCTCGCCGTTTTGGTGTGCGTGGTATTCCAACACTAATGGTTTTTAAAGCCGGTGAAGTAGAAGCAACTAAAGTGGGTGCTGTGTCTAAATCTCAACTTGCTGCATTTATTGATAGCAACTTATAAAATTTAACGCCTTCGTCATGGAAAATGTAGACGAAGGCGTTTTTTAGTGTTACCTTTTACTTCGTAGTACCTCTAAGCACGCGTTTTGCCGTGCATATTTTCAAAATATTCAAATTCTTTAGTGCTCTTTATGCACGCTAATACCCTTTTTAAATCCAAATAAATTTATATGAACTTAACCGAACTGAAGAGTAAGCCAGCCAGTGAAATCCTTCAAATCGCGAAAG